>OHKZ01000226.1_pt1 | contig 39809 bp, 40 predicted proteins | sample 1569011 | NCBI WGS metagenome assembly OHKZ01 (sample SAMEA3879564, study PRJEB24766) | human gut metagenome | biome: human-associated habitat; feature: feces | place: USA | collected 1985/1987
CACTTCGATTTTTACCGCATCAAAAAGCTAAGTGAAGTATATGACATGGGATACGAAGACTATTTCTACAGCGGCGCCCTTTGCTTTATCGAATGGCCGGAACTGGTAGAAGAATTACTGCCGGGAGATGCCGTAAAAGTGACGATTGAAGAACTGGAAGACGGAAGCAGAGTGATCAGACTATGACCGGACAATACATCGTACAAGGAATTTTTGCGCTAGCGGGAATCACTTCCCTGCTAGCTTCCTTACTGAACTGGAACTGGTTCTTCACCACACGCAATGCACAGACAATCGTCCGGAATGTAGGCCGCGGCAGAGCGCGGCTCTTTTACGGCATACTGGGAGTCATTATAATAGGAATGGCTGTATTCTTCTTTATAGAAACACGGAAGGCAATTCTATAATAAGCTATTTTTCAAAGAAATGCGCTTGTTATCTTCCCGTTTTTTACTATTTTTGTAGAGAAAGGAGTATGTAATTATGAAAACAACGAATGAATACCTTACAAAAATCCGCCAATTCAAGCAACAGTGTGCCGAGAAATATGGAATTATTTCTATCGGTATCTTTGGTTCTGTTGCCCGTGGTGAACAACACGAAGGAAGTGATTTAGATGTTTTCGTAGAATTGAAAGAACCCGATCCTTTCGTGATGTTCGATATTAAAGAAGAACTGGAGCATATCTGTAATTGCAAAATAGATCTCCTCCGTTTACGCAAAAACCTTCGTTCACTCATATCCCAAAGAATAGAAAAAGATGGAATCTACGCTTAAAGAGGAAATTCTAGATAAGTTTCTTCAATTATCAGAATCAATCTCTATCATTGAAGACAGATGCAAGAATATACAGAATGTAGACGATTTCTTGTTATCCCCTTGGGGAATGACTGTTTTGGATGCCTGCATTATGCGAATACAGGTAATCGGAGAAACAATTAAGGCTATTGATGATAAAACCCAAAGATCATTTTTCAAAGATTATCCACAAGTTCCATGGGCAAAAGTTATTGGACTCAGAAATATTATTTCCCATGAATATGCCAACATTGACTATGAGATTATATGGGTAGTCATAACAAAGCACCTTCCTCCTTTAAAAGAAACAGTAGAAAATATTATTAAAGACTTATCATAGCAGTTGCCGTGATTTCATCTCCAGATATTTATTGATTACGTCAATCGACAGATTTTCGGGTGTCGTCAGCAGAGAGTAAATGCCATGCTGCTTTAATGTAGAAACGATCAGTCGCTTCTCAAAAGCAAACTTTTCGGCAATCACGTGCCGGTAATAATCTTCCGTATCCCTCGCCGGACTTTCGATGTACGCTTTCAAATCAGCATCCTCAAAGAAAACCACCAGCAAACGATGTTGACGGTTGAGCTGCTGCAAGTAAGCCAACTGGCGATTCATACTGCTGATACTGGCAAAGTTGGTATACAGAACCAAAAAGCTACGCTTATTGACGTGCTTGTTCAGATGCACACAAAGAGCCGAGAAGTCCGTTTCACCAAAAGTAGTCTGCTGGCTATATAGCTTTTCAAGCAGCGTCTGCATATGTCCGGGCTGCTTGGAAGCCGGAACGAACGTATCAAAATGCTCGTCAAAAGTCACCAACCCCGCTTTATCCTCCTTCCGCATCGCCACATACGAAAGCACCAGCGAAGCATTAATCGCATAATCGAGCAAAGTCATTCCCCGAAAAGCCTGCTGCATCACCCTGCCTTTATCTATCACACTGTAAATCTGCTGAGAACGTTCGTCCTGATAGACATTTACCATCAGTTCATGCCGGCGGGCGCTCGCTTTCCAGTTGATAGTCCGGTAGTCGTCTCCCTTTACATATTCCTTGATCTGCTCAAATTCCGTTTGATGGCCTACCCGGCGGATACGCTTGATACCCAGTTCGGTAAGGTTATCACTCATTGCCAGCAATTCGTATCGGTGAAGCATCAGATAGGAAGGATATACCTTGATATCCTGCGGCTGTCCACAAGTGTACCGACGGGAAAGCAGCCCGATCTTGTCGGTCACAAATACACGGATTTGCCCGTAAGAATATACTCCGCGACGGGTCGGACGAAGATGGTAACTGATTGTTTTCCCCTCATTCGGCTGAAGGGTGGTCCGGAAACAGACATCCCGATTCTGGAAGATAAAAGGTATTTCATCTATGATCTCCAGAGAGAGCGGACGCGAATAAGTACTTTCGACACGAATGCTCACTTCATTGTCATCGCCATTGGAGAAACGGTCGGAACATTGACGGAATGCCTGAATCCCCTGGGTACGGTAGAGAATATATCCGTCTGCCGATACCAACACGAATAAGGCAAAAAGCGCCCACTGCCCGATGACAAAAAACGGAGCAAACAGATATCCGCTACCCAATAAGAGGATAACCAGAATAAGGGCAATATAGAAACGACGGGTTAAGTACAATTTCAGGTTCTGAGTTTTGAGTTTTAAGTTTTGAGTTACGAATTATAGAGATTCGGTTCTTATTTGGGGACCTCTACTTTATCAATCAGGCGTTGCGTAACCTTTACCGGAGAATATCCTTCCATTTCCGCTTCCGCCGTCAGGATCAGACGATGCTGAAGCACATACGGAGCAACGAACTTAATATCTTCCGGTGTCACGAAGTCACGTCCCTGCAAAAGGGCATACGCCTTGGAGGCTTGCAACATTGCAACTGATGCACGCGGAGAAGCACCAAGATATACAGCTTTGCTGGTACGCGTCTGCTGCACAATCAATGCAATGTATTGGAGCAGCGTACGGTCTACAAATACCTGATTCATGAAGGCACGCAGTGACAGGAGTTCTTCTTTGGTGATGGCAGGCTTGATATCGTCCAGCTTGATTAATGAAGCGTTCGTATGGTGACGTTCCAGAATATCCACTTCTTCTTCCAGCGAAGGATAGTCCATCGTTATTTTCATCAGAAAGCGGTCGAGCTGCGCTTCGGGAAGTTTATAAGTTCCTTCCTGTTCCACAGGGTTTTGTGTGGCAAGGATGGTGTAGAGTTCACCCATCTTATGAGTAGTGCCGTCAATGCTTATCTGACGCTCTTCCATCACCTCGAACAAGGCAGCCTGCGTTTTGGCAGGAGCACGGTTGATTTCATCAGCCAATACGAAGTTGGCGAAAATAGGACCCTTCTTGGCGATGAACTGTTCGTCCTTCTGACTGTATATCATGGTACCGATTACATCGGCCGGCAACAAATCGGGGGTAAACTGAATACGGCTATACTGCGAGTCAATCAGAGAGGCCATCGTCTTGATAGCCAATGTCTTTGCCAGACCTGGAACACCTTCCAGCAAGATATGTCCATCCGAAAGAAGTCCGATAAGCAAGGATTCAACCAAATGTTTCTGACCCACAATAACCTGATCCATTCCGGTCATCAAGTTAGTAATAAACGCACTCTGGCGTTCAATTCGTTCGTTTAATTCACGAATGTCAATAGCTTCAGCCATAATTTCTATGTTTAATGTTTTCAAATATCTATTTTACACCCCATAAAGGGAAGATTGTATTATCGAACCCAAAAGTACGGCATTATATTAACAGAAGCAACTAATTTTTATTAAAAAAAACTAGTTGCTTCTGCGGTTTTCAGTCTTGTTGGACTAAAGATATTTAAAATTCTTACTGCCGGTCTTTCTTGGGTGTCAGGACCGGAATCTGTATGGTAGCTCCTATCGGTATCTGGTTGGCGTTACGGATGACCGTAGGATTGTGCTTGACCAGATAAGGCCAGAGTTTCTTGTTGCCGTAAAACTTCTGGGAAATCTTCACCAGGCTTTCTCCCGGACGGATGGTATAGGAGGCCTGTGTACCGGTAATCTGGTACTCCACCGTATCCGAAAGGGTCCCACGGCGTTCCGGAGTGGTTTTACCTGCTTCTTTCGTCGTTCCGGCAGCAGGCTGCTCCGGCTGTTTCGGGGCAACCGTTGTGGACGGTTTCTCCGGCAATGTCACTGTCACTTCCTTTTTCACCTCCTTGCGGACCGTATCGGCCTGGGATGCTGTGGCAGCTGCAACCGTGTCTGCGGTTACTGCCGGCAACTCCTGTCTGGCGGCAACCGATGCCTTCTGAGTGACGGCAAACAGGCTGTCGAGCAGATGTTCCGAAATAAACCGTTTGTCGGAAAGGAAACTCCATACCATTCCTCCTCCTATCAGGACACCTGCCAGCATCACCGTTGCCAGCATGCACCACGGGAAGCGTCTCTTCCGCCCGGTCTCTGCCACCGGAAGCTGTTCCGGATGCCCGGTTTCCATCATCGGTTCCTCACTGCCGGTTCCGGACGATGATTCGTGACCCTGGATTACAGGTGCCGCTTCCTGAGCGTCAGTTTCTACAAGAGATTCCGGTTTGAGTTCCTGAGCATCAGCCTCTACAAGGGGCTCCGGTTCGGGTTCACGACTGTCGGGCCATGCAACGGTCTCTGTCTCCGGTGCGGCCGGCTCACCTGCAGCAGCGGGGTCATCCACGGAATCCCCTTCCTCCACAGGCACAGTCTCATCGGTCTCTTCAGCAGACTCGGACACAGGAGAAGTCGTCTGAGGCACCTCCTCCTTACTTTCCAGTTCCGGACTCTCCGACGGTTCCTCCGGTAACACCTCTGTTTCCGCCGTTCCCTCTTCCAGATCGGCCGACATTTCAGCCGAAAGCACTGAAGTGCCCTCCTCCTCTTCCATGTCGTCGAAATGCGTACCCTCGTTCAGCACCACGGTCTCAAAATGAGAGAAAGGCCGGTTCACCCAGTCGCGCATACTTGCGTCCGGCGTAAAGGAAATCCGCGAATATCCCTGGATTTCAATCCGTTCTCCCGAATTGACACTTACGCTTTCCCGAGCTTCCACCCCGATCAGTTTGAACGTTCCCAGTCCCTTCACCTTCACATACTTATCCGTTTCCAGCGCCTCCTTGATCAGCGTAAAGAACAGTCCGACAAAGGCTTCCGCGTCTTCCGGATTCATGTCGTGGCGGCGGGCCAGCTGCTCAGCCAACTCCTGCAAAGTAAACTTTTCATTCATTTGCCTGCATTTTTTTGAATTTCTCTTTCAGGGAATTATCGGGTTTGTAACTCAGTACCAGCTTGGGGGGAACCAGCAGACGCTGACGGGTAGCCGGATTGACCACAATCCGCTCCAGTTTCTTTTTCACTTCAAAAGTACCGAATCCCTGAAACGTCAGGGTCTTCCCCTCCTGAAGCTCTTCTCCCATAATGGCCACCATGGATGCCACCAGCTGGGCCGCATCCTTGTTGGTGTAGCCCAGTCTTCGGGCCAGTTCGCCTGTCAGTTCCTTATTGTTCATTGTCTAATGTCTTCTTATACCAAACTTGCATACAGGTCAAAGTCGTCGGCATCATATACCTTCACACGATGGAAGGAACCCACTCTCAGGGTACGGTCTCCGGCTGGGATGAGTACCTCCGGATCCACTTCGGGCGAATCGAACTCCGTACGTCCGATGTAATACTCGCCTTCCTTCCGGTCGATGATTACCGTAAACTCCTTGCCGATTTTCGCATGACTCAATTCGGCAGAAATCTGCTGCTGAATCTCCATCAGTTCGTCCAGACGGGCCTGCTTGACTTCCTGCGGCACCTCGTCCTTATAGTGGCGGGCGGCATACGTACCCTCCTCTTCCGAGTAGGCGAAGGCGCCCATCCGGTCGAAACGTACCTCACGCACAAAGTCCTTGAGTTCTTCAAAATCCTGCTCCGTCTCTCCGGGGTGACCTACCATCAGTGTCGTACGCAGGTGGATTCCCGGCACTTCCTCGCGGAACTGACGGATCAGCTCGTAGGTATCGGCCTTGGTGACATGTCTCCGCATCTTTTCCAGCATGTTGTCGCTGATGTGCTGCAGGGCAATGTCCATATACTTACATACGTTGTCGTTCTCACGCATCACCCGGAAAAGGTCTTTCGGGAAATGTGCCGGATACGCATAGTGCAGACGGATCCATTTCACGCCCGGAATCTGCGCCATCTGCTCAATCAGCTGCGGCAGCATCTGTTTCTTGTACAGGTCTACTCCGTAATACGTCAGTTCCTGTGCAATGACCTGAAACTCCTTCACACCTTCCGACACCAGGAGGCGCACCTCGTCCAGGATTTCCTCCATCGGACGCGACACATGCTTTCCGGTAATGATCGGAATGGCACAGTAAGAGCACTTGCGGTCGCAACCTTCCGAAATTTTCAGATAGGCATAGTGTTTCGGAGTCGTCAGATGACGCTCGATGGCAAATTCGGAATGATAAGCCTTGCCCAGGTCGTTCAACAGTTCATTCCAGTTGAACTTACCGTAGAATTTATCCACCTGCGGAATTTCCAGCTGCAGTTCTTTCAGGTAGCGTTCCGAGAGGCAGCCCATGACGTACAACTTCTTGAGCCGTCCCTCCTCCTTTGCCTGGCAGAACTCCAGTATCATGTTAATGGACTCTTCCTTCGCATCACCGATAAAGCCGCAAGTATTGATCACGGCAATCTCTCCCTGAGGATTCTCGGAATCGTGGGTTACCCGATATCCGTTGGCCTCAAACTGCTTCATCAACTTTTCCGAATCAACCAGATTCTTTGAACACCCTAAGGTGATGATATCAATCGTATTCTTTCTCATTTACCAGTATCTGTTCCAAATAAAGAATCAACAAACTCACGACGGCGGAAAATCTGCAGGTCTTCCATGCCTTCACCCAGACCAATGTACTTTACAGGAATCTTGAACTGATCAGAAATACCGATGACAACTCCTCCCTTGGCCGTTCCGTCGAGCTTGGTAATGGCCATGGCATTCACTTCAGTGGCCAGCGTAAACTGCTTGGCCTGTTCGAACGCATTCTGTCCGGTAGAGCCGTCGAGTACCAGCAACACTTCGTGAGGCGCATCCGGCACCACCTTCTGCATCACATTCTTGATCTTGGTCAGCTCGTTCATCAGTCCGATCTTGTTGTGCAGACGTCCTGCCGTATCGATGATTACCACATCGGCCTGGTTGGCTACTGCCGAACTCAGGGTGTCATAAGCCACAGAAGCCGGGTCAGAACCCATTTTCTGCTTGATGACAGGCACTCCTACCCGTTCGCCCCAGATTACCAGCTGTTCCACCGCAGCGGCACGGAAGGTATCGGCAGCTCCCAGATACACCGATTTTCCGGCTTTCTTGAACTGATAAGCCAGTTTACCGATGGTAGTGGTCTTTCCCACTCCGTTCACTCCTACCACCATGATCACATACGGCTTCTTGCCTTCGGGTACACTGAAGTCTTCGGCGTCCACCGTATTGTTTTCGGTGAGCAGGGCCGCAATTTCCTCACGCAGGATATTGTTCAGTTCCTGAGTATTGACATACTTGTCGCGGGCCACTCTGTTCTCAATTCGCTTGATGATATTCAGTGTGGTCTCCACTCCTACGTCCGAAGTGATCAGCACTTCTTCCAGGTTGTCCAATACTTCATCGTCTACTTTCGACTTTCCGGCTACTGCGCGGGCTATCTTCCCAAAGACACTTTCCTTGGTTTTAGACAGTCCTTTGTCCAGCGTTTCTTTCTTTTCCTTCGAGAAAAAACTAAAAAATCCCATACGCGGCTTGTTATTTATTATCTATTTTGTGACAAAGATACAATATTTTTCAAAATTACCGCACTGTTTTATCCCGATGAACTGCTTTTTATCTTGCGGAAAGTTGCACAACCCGAACATTCTACTTAGTATTGTAAAGCAAAAACACAGAGAGCCTCCGGTTTCTCCGAATATCTCATGTCTTTTTAATTCTTACAGATTATGAATCAATCCATACCCGAAGATTTAGTCCGATATGTGGAAGAGCACATCCTGCCGCAGTATCACGGCTTTGACAAGGCTCACCGGCTGGACCATGCGGCAAGGGTCATCGAGGAGAGCCTGCAACTGGCGGCACTGTACAAGGCCGACCTGTCCATGGCTTATGTCATTGCGGCCTATCACGATACGGGACTGTGCGAAGGAAGGGAGCTGCACCACCTGGTTTCCGGAAAAATACTGGCGGAAGACGCCTGCCTGCGCCAATGGTTCACCTCCGAGCAGCTGCAGATAATGAAAGAGGCCGTAGAAGACCACCGGGCTTCCTGCGACCACGAGCCCAGGAGCCTGTACGGCAAGATTGTGGCGGAGGCCGACCGCATCATCGATCCGGAAATCACACTGCGTCGGACCGTACAATACGGATTGTCGCATTATCCGGAAATGACGGCCGAAGAGCAGTACGCCCGGTTCAAGGAACACCTGACCGTCAAATACGGTCCCAACGGATACTTGCAGTTGTGGATACCGGAGTCCAGCAATGCCGCACGCCTGGCCGAATTCCGCAAGATCCTGGCAGATGAGGAGCAGTTGCGCAGTACGTTCCGCCGGCTTTACGAAGCAGAACAGCAAGCGGCATCCGCAAACGCCCGCTGACAAAAAGACAAAAGTAACAAATTGACAAAGAGGAGCCTTGAGAATCCGTTCTTTCGACGCCGTGATGGAGCCGACTGGAAATTCGGGATTCTCAGCGCTCCTCTTTGAGCATATTCCATTACCAGCCAGCGCATTACCCTCCCAAATTCACCGCTTCTCCCGTTTCCTTTTCGCAGAAAAGCAGAGAGAAACCGGCCCGCATCAGCGCATTTTCCCTCACGCATCAGCAAAGGAGACGAAAAAGGCCGCCATCTTTTTCAAAAACCTCGCGAGGTTTTCGGCACACTTTCTTTATCCGCAACGCCACACACCATTGTGCGATTCCATTTTCTTCACCGCCCTGCTCCGTATCAACGTCTTTTCTTCCCTTCTCCACCCCTTTCAGGACACTTTCCGGCCTCCTGTATTCCCATTCCGAAAACAAGCCCCTGTCAGCCAAAACCGCGTTTCACCGACAAAAAGAAAGCCATCCGGCAGAAACAAAAAAATCCCCTCATCCAAAAAGGATGAAGGGACCTTTATATAGCATCATTAAAATCCGCTAATTATTTTTTGAAAAAGTCCTGAACTTTTTCGTTAGGAACCATCTGTTCATCAAAGATGTAAGCACCAGTTTTCGGAGACTTCACCATTTTGATAACCTTAGTATAAGAACGTCCTTCTTTACCTGTCTGAAGGGTTGCGACTGTTTTCTTTGCCATGGTCTACTTATTATTTAATTTCTTTATGAACTGTTACTCTTTTCAAAATAGGATTGTACTTCTTCAATTCCAATCTTTCAGTGGTATTCTTTCTATTCTTAGTTGTAATATAACGAGAAGTTCCCGGCATACCACTGTCCTTCATCTCTGTGCATTCAAGGATTACCTGTACTCTGTTACCTTTAGCTTTCTTAGCCATAGTCTTTTTCTCCTTTTAATTAACCAATAATTTTGATAGTTTTCCAATCACAGTAACCTTTGGCAACAGCTTCATTCAGCGCAGCGTCCAGGCCTTTCTTATTAATAACTCGCAAGCCGTTAGCACAAATATTCAGGCTAATCCAGCAATCCTGTTCTACATAGTAGAATTTCTTAGTAAACAAGTTCACATCGAAAGTTCTTTTAGTTCTTCTCTTTGAGTGTGAAACATTGTTGCCAATCATGGCTTTCTTTCCGGTAATTTGACAAATTTTCGACATTTCTATCTAGTTTTTATAGTTCTATTTCCTTCGTTCTCTCAAACGGAGTGCAAAATAAGTGATTTTATTTTATATATACAAGTCTTTCTCTAACTAATTGCATTTTTATTGCTCATTTTCTTTATTTTGACACAATTCCAGCAATAATTGGAGGGCTTTTTTGGTCGCAGCCTGTATATTTTTCTCTCTTCCGTTGTCTTCGCTCAGCTTAGCCGTAATCACAGTCTCACGATTGCATGCAGCGATCCATATCGTGCCCACCGGCTTGTCGGGTGTTCCTCCCGCCGGTCCGGCGATACCGGAAGTAGCGATTGCATGATCTACATTCAATGTCTCCATTACCCCTTTGGCCATTTCTACGACAACCTCTTCACTTACCGCCCCATGCTGTTCCAGCGATGCTGCCGCTACGTGCAGCAGGTCCTGCTTCACCTCATTGGCATAAGCGATGATTCCGCCTTTATAGAAACGAGAACTACCAGGGATAGCAGTTATGATAGCTGCCACATTGCCTGCGGTGCAGCTTTCGGCTGTAGCCAATGTAAAGCCTTCTCTCCAGAAGATCTCACTTATCTCCTTACTGAGTGTTTTTGTTTCTACTGACATAATTACAATTCGAATGTTTTATTTAATGTTCTTACTTGATTATCACCCTTGAGTAAGCGGGTTGATCTATTGTGCAAAAATCCTTGTCCAAAAACTTATAATAGCCGGTGATGGCGATCATGGCTGCATTGTCGGTGGTATATCCGAATTTCGGAATATAGATTTTCCAGCCATATTTTTCGGCATGTTCACGGTAGGCGTTACGCAGTCCGTTGTTGGCAGATACTCCTCCGGCCACGGCCACTTCGTTGATTCCGGTATCCTTCACCACCTTGCACAACTTGTCCATCAGGATATCCACGATGGTCTTTTCCAGTGAGGCTGCCAGATCCACCTTGTGATGCTCCACAAAGTCCGGATCTTCCTTCAGCCAGTCGCGCAGCGAATAAAGGAACGAGGTCTTCAGTCCGCTGAAGCTGTAGTCATACCCCGGAATGTGAGGCTTGCTGAAGGTAAAGGCCTTCGGATTTCCCTGACGCGCCAGCTTGTCGATAATCGGTCCGCCCGGATAACCCAGTCCCATTACCTTGGAACACTTGTCGATGGCCTCTCCTGCCGCATCGTCGATGGTCTGTCCCAGTACCTCCATGTCGTTGTAGGCATTTACCCGGATAATCTGGGAATTACCGCCCGAAACCAGCAGGCAGATAAAAGGATAGTGAGGTTTGTCATTGTCGTCTTCCGACTCCTTGATGAAGTGCGCCAGCACATGTCCCTGCAGGTGGTTGACATCAATCATCGGAATACCCAGCGCACGCGCCATACCCTTGGCAAACGATACTCCCACCAACAGCGACCCCATCAGTCCCGGTCCGCGGGTAAAGGCAATGGCACTCAACTGCTCCTTGGTCACTCCGGCTCTTTTCAGTGCCTCGTGCACCACCGGAACGATATTCTGCTGATGGGCACGCGAAGCCAGTTCGGGCACCACCCCTCCGTACGATTCGTGTACGGCCTGACTTGCAATCACACTCGAAAGCAGTACTCCGTTCTTGATCACCGCTGCCGAAGTATCATCACAAGACGATTCTATACCTAATATAATAGTATCCATATATCGTTCTATTTCTAATCGTTAAGTTGAATTGTTAAATCAATAAGTTAAGATTTCCAGTCCGTTTTCCGTCATCAGGAACGTATGCTCCCACTGGGCAGAAGGCAGTTCGTCTTCCGTAACCACGGTCCATCCGTCTTCTTCGTCGACAAACACCTCATAAGTACCCATGTTGATCATCGGCTCGATGGTAAAGACCATTCCCGGCACCAGCAGCATTCCGGTTCCCTTTCTTCCGAAATGCTCCACATCAGGCTCCTCGTGGAATTCCAGTCCCACACCGTGGCCGCAGAGATCCCGCACGACAGAGAAACCGTTTTTCTTGGCATGTTTCTCGATGGCATGACCGATATCGCCTACAAAGCCGAAAGGACGGGCTGCCTGCATACCGATTTCAAGACATTCCTTGGCCACATCGACCAGTTTCTTCTTTTCCGGAGTAGTTTCTCCGATGATGAACATACGCGAAGCATCCGAATAATATCCGTCGAGGATGGTAGATACATCGACATTGATGATGTCTCCCTCTTCCAGAATCTCTTCTTCCGAAGGAATACCGTGACATACTACCTCATTGATGGAAGTACATACGCTCTTCGGGAACCCTTCATAATTCAGAGGAGCCGGTATGGCACCGTGTGAAACCGTATAGTCGTATACCAGTTTGTCGATTTCCGCCGTACTCATTCCCGCATGAATCTCACGCGCAACCAAGTCCAGCACTCCGGTATTGATGATACCGCTTTTCCGGATTCCCTCAATCTGTTCGGGAGTTTTGATGAGCTTCCGCGAGGGAACCAAATGACCCTTTTCCTGAAAATAAAGGACCTTTTTATCTAGTTCTGTCAGTTCCGCACCTTTAGGAACTTTCCAGTTTATTTTGTTCCTTCTCATAAGTTGTATATTAAGTAATGTTGCAAAGGTAACAGAAAAAAATGACAGGAAAAACAGCTCTTGCAGAAAAATTATCATCTTTTTCGGTCATTTTCCCCGCAGAAGTCCGGCTCCGGCAGCCAGAAAAGGAGGTTTCTGTTTACGTCAGTTTGGTGACCGTCACCCCCGGAAATTCATTCAGGAACATCAGCAGCAGGGCTTCCTCGTTCATGTGCTTGGCCTTCACCGTCATGCTTACCTGATAGATTTCTCCGTTCACAGAAGCGCTTTCGGTCATTTCATAAGAGACCACGATAAACCCTTTTTCGTAAAAACGCGACGTCACCCGCTTCAAATCGTCCTTATCGGTCAGCGTAAACTCAATGATCATGTTCCTCAGCCCCATACTCTTGAAGAAGAAGCTCAAGGCCTCCAGTCCCAGCAGCACCAGTACCGTTGCGGCAATCCCCACCCCGTACATACCGGCACCGATTGCCAGTCCGATGCCCGAAGTGGCCCAGATACCGGCAGCCGTGGTCAGTCCCCGCACAATCTGTTTCTGCAGGATGATGGTACCGGCACCGATAAAACCGATTCCGCTCACTACCTGTGCGGCGATACGGCTCGGGTCAAGGCGAACCAGGTCGGCCGCCAGCACGTCACTGAATCCGTATTGCGAGACAATCATCAGCAGGGCGCTTCCCAAAGCCACCAGGAAATGCGTCCGGTAGCCGGCTTCCTTCGCCCGGTATTCACGTTCCACTCCGATACAGACTCCCATTGCCCCGGCAATCAGCAGCCGCAGCATAAAATCGTAATGCAATTCCATAACATCCTCTCCTTTTTAATAAACGATTCATACAAGTCCGCTTTCCGCAAGCCACGGAATCCATCCGTTGCGCAAAATCACCCCCGTTTTCCCGGAACTTGCGGAAAAATTCATCCGACTCTTATGCGAAATAAAGAAAAAACTTCGAATATTCTATTATCTTTGCGAAGAAATAACAAGCTATACAAATCTATGGATTATAAACTTTTAGTACTTGATCTGGACGGAACGCTGACCAATCCGAAAAAAGAAATTACCGAACATACGAAAAACACATTGATAAAGGCTCAGCAGCAGGGCGTGAAAATCGTGCTTGCGTCCGGACGTCCGACTTACGGAATCGCTCCTTTGGCCAACCAACTCCAGCTGGATGAATACGAAGGATACATTCTTTCTTACAACGGGGGAGAAATCATTGACTGGAAAACCGGTGAAATCATGTACAAGAATCTGCTCGACCCGGAAGTCCTTCCTTATTTATATGAGTGCGCTACCAAGAACCAGTTTGCAATCGTGACTTACGACGGGGAATATGTGCTCACAGAATACCCGGAAGACGAATATGTACTGAAGGAGGCCTTGCTGAACGTGATGAAGATTAAAAAGGTGGACAATTTCCTGGATGCCGTGAAGCATCCCATCGCGAAATGCCTGATTGTGGGAGAACCTACCCGCCTGGCCGAGCTGGAAAAGGAGATGTACGAGCACCTGAAAGACCGTATGGGAGTTTTCCGTTCCGAACCTTATTTCCTGGAACTTGTTCCCAAGGGTATCGACAAGGCACAGTCGCTGTCGGTATTGCTGAAGGAAATCGGACTGACCAAAGACGAGATGATTGCTATCGGCGACGGTTTCAATGACCTTTCCATGATTCAGTATGCGGGCCTGGGAATCGCCATGGAGAATGCACAGCCGGTAGTGAAGGAGAATGCGGATTTCATTACCCGTTCGAACAGTGAAGACGGTGTGGCCTATGCGGTAGAACGCTTTATCTTCAAGCAGGAATAAGACACCGTGACATTCCTTCTGCAATCGCTGCATGATTACAGAAAAGATGATTCAGAAATGATTGCGGGCACATTGCCCTGATTACTGATAAGTTACAGAAGCATTTTTCATCTGTTGACAGGATGAAAAATGCTTCTGTCTGTTTGACACCTGGCTTTCCAGGATGGCTCACATCGGTTTCCGGTCGAAGAACGGATTCTTGGAAGAGGCACTTACCGGGATGGCAAAGACACGGGTACAGCCGTCCAGCCAGTCCAGTTGCTGTGCAGCCTGTCCGGCAGAAAACATGACACGCGTATCTACGCGATGATCGGCAGCCACTCCACAGGCAGAACCGATGGCAATACCCACATCAATGGTATTCAGGGCACAGGGAACGCCCTCTTCCCTTTCCACACAGGTAGGAAAGCCGCAATATCCGCAGTTCAGCCCCTGGCATTGTTCCCGGGTACCGATCAGGACCACACAGGCTGCCTCGAGGATGTTCTCGGCATCGCGAAGGAAAAACTTGAACCCGTTCTCTTCATACATCTGTTTCATGGTATCCGACAGGATACGGATGTTGCTCTCTGTGACCAAAGCCACTTCTATCACGTCGACTCCCTTTGCCTTCGGGGCAGTACGGGCGGCAATCATCATCTGACGTGCCACATCCAATACCAGTTCGTGATTGCATTCTCTTTCGTTCAAAATCATAATGCCCGTTATTTATTAACATATATACAGTTGTCTCGTTTCTCTGTTACGACAAATTTATCGAATTATTTCTTTTTTTCCACTCTTTCGCATCAGTCTTTTTCCAAAGGATTGGTTATATTTGTAACATTCAGGTTATGAACATAATCCCTGTAATACGTTTATCCTTTACAAACAACGACTATGAACATCAAGCATTCTGTAAAAATCAAATTGCTCATTGTATTACTTGGCCTAGGAACAGGCACCACCCTTTGGGCTTCTCCTCCACACACCGTACCACAATCTACCTTATATCGAGAAATCCGCTACAAGCCACAGTTTCACCTCTATATAGGCGGAGGTATGAACACCAACCTGGCCCGTTTTTCAAGCAATCAACCTGCTGCCGCACTTTTCGCTCAACGCACGGCTATAGCCCCTTATTACGATTGTCGACTGACCCACTTGTTCTCCCCACGATTTGGATGGTATGCCGATATCCGTCTGAAGTTTTTTGATATGCAAAGTTCTAATCCGCTAATAGATGCCCTGCTGGATCTACTCATACCAGGAATCACCAAAATACATCCTGCCTGCAGCGCCGGATTGGTGTACCGCTTTGAAGGAGAGCGATGGCAATGTTATCCTCGTATCGGCATCGGTAAAAGCTATTACGGAGGCGACTACGAAAAACAAAGCACCTGGGATAAAAGAACTCATGAGGAATGGTGCCGAAGTTCCTCTCTCTGCATGAACCTCGGTGTTTCCACCCAATATCGTCTGACTCCCAAGATTGCACTGATGATGGATATTTTCTTTCAAGAGCCCCTCACCCGGGCAAAGAGTTACCTGGTAGACAAGAACGACGGAATCACCTTGCAGGAGTACGCTTACAGCAACCGAAGTATCGGAAGAGAATTGAATGCCAGCCTGGGGATTGGCCTCTGGTTCGGGAAGGCACTGAAAAAGAAATGAAAGTTTTGTTGCCCTTGTGAATTCAGACAGGACAGCAAAAAAACAAGAGTTGCACAACCGGTTGTCCGGTCCTGCAACTCTTGTGCCGTATTCAGATATATAAAATACCGAAATATCGTTTACAGAATTTCCAGCTGCTTGAAGCACTTGGTCAACTTCTCGATGGCAAAGTCCACCTGTTCCTTGGTGTGAGTAGCCATCAGCGCGAAGCGTACCAGTGTATCCTGCGGATGACATGCCGGCGGAATAACCGGATTGATGAACACACCTTCATCGAAAGCCATCTTGGTCACTTCGAAAGTCTTGTCTGTATCGCGTACGTAAAGCGGGATGATCGGGCTTTCAGTGTCACCGATTTCGAAACCGCGTTCACGGAAGCTGTTCAATGCATAGTTAGTGATTTCCCACAGTTTTTCCTGACGTTCCGGTTCAGTCTTCAGGATGTTCAGTGCCTCCATGGCAGCTGCAGTAGCCGCCGGAGTGTTGCTGGCCTGGAATATATAAGAACGGGCATTGTGACGCAACCAGTTGATTACATCCTTGTCGCCGGCTACGAAACCACCGATAGAAGCCAATGACTTACTGAATGTACCCATGATCAGGTCTACCTCGTCTGTCAGTCCGAAGTGGTCGCAGACACCGCGTCCGTTTTTACCGAACACACCCAGTCCGTGCGCTTCGTCTACATATACAGTCGCATTGTATTTCTTCTTCAGGCGGATAATTTCCGGCAGATTAGCCAAGTCACCTTCCATTGAGAATACACCGTCCACCACAATCAGCTTGATGGCATCCGGCTCGCACTTCTGAAGTTCTCTTTCGAGCGCCTCCATGTCATTGTGCTTGTATTTGATCTGGTTGGCAAAAGTCAGACGACGTCCGTCCACAATCGAAGCATGGTCACGATCGTCACAGATGATATAATCACCGCGTCCTACCAACTGCGGTATCACTCCTTCATTTACCGTAAAACCGGTAGAGAAACACAGGGCTTCATCCTTACCTACAAATTCAGCCAATTCTTTTTCAAGCTGAACGTGAATGTCCAGAGTTCCGTTCAACAGGCGGGAACCGGCACATCCGGTACCGTACTTACGGGTTGCAGCAATTGCAGCCTCAATAATGCGTGAATCGTGCGTCAGACCCAGGTAAGAGTTTGAACCGAACATCAACACCTTTTTTCCATCCATCAATACTTCAGTATCCTGCGCACTGTCTATTTCACGAAAATAAGGATAAACGCCTCTTTCCATGTACATCTGAGGCAATCTGAATTTACTTAGCTTTTCTTGTAATAATCCCATATTTTATAATATTCGTAAGTAGTTACACTTAACCTTTATATTTGTCTTATTCCTTTTATATTTGGCAATCCATATTTCAGCGCACGGCCATCCGGTTCAGTCAGAGTTCCTTGACATCCGCCCGAACGCTCTTTTCATTACAAACGATGCCCATAAATACATTCAAGCCAAACTCATTTCAAAAGCATCGCGCAAAGATAATAATTAAAATCATTTCAGCGGATTAAATGGACAAAAAAAACATCTATTCAGATTTCTATTGCAAATTTCGTGCATTATAATTAAAATAATCGTATTTTTGTCGACACAAGACGAGAAACCCTTAACTAAAATGAGTTCCAAAAAACAAATTATATTCATCGTTAATCCTATATCCGGCACACACGGTAAGGAAAATATCCTGCGTCTGATAGAAGAACGTCTGGACCGCTCGGTCTATGACTATGTGATTAAGAAGACCGAATATGCCGGACACGCTTCGGAGCTGGCCTTGGAAGCAGCCCGGAACCAGGCTGATATCGTAGTCGCCATCGGAGGAGACGGCACGGTCAACGAAATCGGACGCTCCCTCGTGCATACCCAGACTGCCATGGGAATCATCCCCTGCGGCTCGGGCAACGGCCTGGCAAGACACCTGCACATTCCGCTGGAACCCAAAGGGGCCATACAGGTGCTCAATGAAGGAATATGCACTCAGATGGATTACGGAAAAATCAACGACCGGCTGTTTTTCTGCACCTGCGGTGTGGGGTTTGACGCCTTCGTAAGCCTCAAGTTCGCCAACTCGGGGAAAAGAGGATTGCTGACTTATCTGGAAAATACACTGCACGAAAGTCTGACCTACCGGCCGGAGACCTACGAAATAGAAAACGAATCGGGAAGCGTGAAATACAAGGCTTTTCTGATTGCCTGCGCCAACGCGTCGCAGTATGGCAACAATGCCTACATTGCCCCGCAGGCCTCTCTGACCGACGGACAGATGGACATCACCATCCTGGAGCCGTTCAATGTGCTTGACGTACCTGCACTTTCCTTCCAGCTGTTCAACAAGACCCTGGACCAGAACAGCCGGATCAAGACACTCAGAGAAAAGAAAATCATCATCCACCGTGCCAAGGAAGGAGTGTTCCATTTTGACGGAGATCCGGCAATGGGCGGCAAGGATATTGAAGTGGAAATCATCCCTGCCGGCCTGAAGGTGATGATTCCCAAAGAGCAGGAAAAGCCTTACGCCTATCCTCTTAACGTATTCCAGTACTTTACGGAGTTTGTAGGAAAGAAGCCGATTACCTCGGAAATCGCCAAGAAGCACAAGGAGCTGCTGCAGCTCAACCAGAACCTGTTGCGCCGCCTGTCAAAAAAATGACAGGCTTACATGGCCAGGTAAAAATCCCGGGTCAGACGGATGTACTCCGGACTGTAGACGTGACGCTCCAGCTCGACCACCAGACTGTCTTCCCTGCAAGGCAAGATGCAACGGCTGAATCCCAGCAGCGAGCGTTTTGACGGCACATCGGGCTTGGTATGTACCCGGGTATGGCGGCACGGATAAAGGTGCCTTTCGGCAGCAAGGCCGACGAAACGGTCGACTGCCCCTGCCGGCAATACAACATAAAAAACTCCCTCCGCCGTCAGCAGTCGCGAAACCGCCTCCAGCAGTTCCTCGAACGACAGTCCGTCCGTATGACGGGCCCCGTTGCGCTGCGAATCCGGACAGAATGTCTGTTCCTGAAAATAAGGAGGATTCGATACAATCACATCAAACCCTGCCTCATCGGCATACGCCTGCACCGGCTTGCAGATAATACGGATACGGTCTTTCCAGGGAGAAGCGTCCGCATTCTCGCATGCCTGTCCGGCAGCCTCTTCATCGACTTCTACCCCACATACTTCCGCCTGGCTGCGCTGCGCAGCCATCAAGGCAATCAGCCCCGTTCCGGTGCCGATATCCAGTACCCTCCGGGCCTGCTCCACATCGGCCCAGGCGCCCAGCAGCACCCCGTCGGTACCGACCTTCATGGCACACCGGTCCTGAAACACTGTAAACTGTTTAAACTTGAAAAAATGATTTGGCATAATGTCCGCAACTTGATTTTGTGCCAAAAATAGATAAAACTCCTCATTTTATACTAATAAACCTTTTTTTATTTCATCTTACAGAGCTATTTGCACCTGTTCCATTTCCATATTAAGTACATATTGATTAAATTTGTACCCGTTTTGGGGTAAAAAATCCCCGACTTATTTTAAGAGAGAAGTTTATAATAGAACTCAAATTTAAACGATGGACAAAAAAAGAAATATAAAAGTCGAATTTTCCGAATCAACACATAATGACATGTCAATGATAGCAGAAATAAGTACAAGCCCATCTGATTTGCAAGTAGATGACTTTGATCAGGAATTCGCGATCATGACCCTGCGGAACATGGTGGTGTTTCCCTCATCAATATTGCCGGTATCCATCGGACGTAAAAGTACGCTGAAACTGGCCAAGAATGCTGCCAAGAACGAGGAACACATCATTATTGCCACGCAGAAGATTGCTGAGGTGGAGGAACCGGGCTTCAACGACCTGCATCCGACAGCCGTAATGGGACGGGTGCTTCGCGTGCTCGATCTTCCGGGAGGTGAGATCAGCGCCATCATACAGACCAGCAATGTCAAGGTCAAGATAGAAGAAGTCACCGCCGTACGCCCTTACCTGAAAGGACACGTGTCGGTAGTAGAGAAACAGGAAGACCCTGAGGAATCAAAAGAAATCAAAGTATTACTGGATACCTGTCGGGAAACGGCACAGAAATTCATTGAGAGTTCTGACCGCATGAATCCTGACTTTGCGTTCGCACTGAAAAACTTCAAGCAGCCTACCCTGCTTGTCAACTTCATCTGTACGAACTTCCCGCTTCCGCTGGAAGACAAATTCAAGCTGCTCGACCAGCTGTCGTTCAAGGACTGCATCTACAACCTGATACAGGTGCTCGACCGGGAAACCCAGCTGGCTGCGCTGAAGCAGAGCATCCAGATGAAGACCCGCGAAGACCTGGACCGCCAGCAGCGGGAATACTTCCTGCACCAGCAGATCAAAAACATACAGGACGAGCTGGGCACCGGCGAAAACGATGAGATCGAAGAGCTGAGAGAGAAAGGCAAGCAGAAGAAATGGAGCAAGGAAACGGCAGCCACTTTCGAGCGTGAGGTAGCCAAACTGGAACGGATCAATCCGCAGTCGCCCGACTACAACGTGCAGCTTTCTTACCTGCAGACATTGTTGTCGCTTCCGTGGGGAGTCTACTCGGCCGATTCGCTGAACATTCCGAATGCTGAAAAAATCCTGAACAAGGACCATTACGGACTGGAGAAGGTGAAGGAGCGTATTCTGGAGCACCTGGCAGTACTGAAACTGAGAGGCAGCCTGAAATCGCCGATTATCTGTCTGTACGGCCCTCCGGGGGTAGGTAAAACCTCTCTGGGACGTTCCATTGCTTCGGCACTCAAGCGGAAATACGTACGTATGTCACTGGGGGGTGTCAGAGACGAGGCTGAAATCCGCGGACACCGCAAGACCTACATCGGTGCCATGCCGGGACGTATCATCAAGAGCCTCATCAAGGCAGAGACCTCCAATCCGGTCATCATTCTCGATGAGATAGACAAACTGGGCAGCGACCACCGTGGAGACCCGAGTTCGGCGATGCTGGAAGTGCTGGATCCGGAACAGAACAATACGTTCCACGACAACTACATCGACATGGACTACGACCTGTCGAATGTGATGTTCATTGCTACGGCAAACAACCTGGGAACCATCCCGCAGCCGTTGCTGGACCGTATGGAACTGATTGAGGTGAGCGGATACATCACCGAGGAAAAAGTGGAAATCGCCAAGCGCCACCTGATTCCGAAAGAGATGGAGGCATCGGGACTGAAAAAGGAACACCTGAAATTCTCCAAAGCGGCCATTGAATACATCATTGAAAACTATACCCGTGAAAGCGGTGTCAGACAGCTGGAAAAGACCTTGAGCAAGATCATGCGTAAGGTTGCCCTGGAAATTGCCTGCGACAAATTTGACGGTACGGTGGAACTGAAGCCGGCAGATGTGTCCAAATACCTGGGTGTGCCCCTGTATTCACGCGACAAGTACCAGGGAAATGAATATGCAGGTGTGGTAACCGGACTGGCCTGGACGGCGGTAGGCGGAGAAATCCTCTTCGTGGAAACCAGCCTGAGCAAGGGCAAGGGAGGACGGCTGACCCTGACTGGAAACCTGGGAGACGTGATGAAGGAATCGGCCATGCTGGCACTGGAATACCTGAAGGCGCACTCACACTTGCTGGAGCTGCCGGATGGCATTTTCGACAACTGGAACATCCACATTCACGTGCCCGAAGGAGCCATTCCAAAAGACGGTCCGTCGGCAGGTATCACCATGGTCACCTCACTGGCTTCTGCCCTGACCCAGAGAAAGGTACGGGCCAACCTGGCAATGACCGGAGAGATTACCCTGCGCGGAAAAGTGCTTCCGGTAGGAGGTATCCGGGAAAAGATTCTTGCTGCCAAGCGTGCCGGAATCACCGACATCATCCTGTGTGAGGAAAACCGCAAGGATATCGAGGAAATCCAGCCGATTTACGTAAAAGGACTGAACTTCCATTACGTAAACGACATCAAGGAAGTCCTGGCACTGGCATTGACCGATGAGAAGGTGAAGGATGCGATAGACTTTACCGTTACTGATAAAACAGAAGAACCGTCTCCGGAGAAATAAACCGGAGGCAGGTTCCCTGCAAAAGATAATTTATTGACCACCCAATTTTACCAAGCTAATGAAATTTGAATTACAACATACCGATCCGAAGTCGAATGCACGTGCCGGTCTGATCACCACGGACCACGGACAGATTGAAACTCCGATTTTTATGCCGGTGGGCACACTGGGCAGTGTCAAGGGCGTTCATCTGCATGAAATCAAGGATGACATCAAGGCACAGATCATTCTGGGCAACACGTATCACCTCTATCTGCGTCCGGGACTTGACATTATCGAAGGTGCCGGAGGACTGCACAAATTCAACGGATTCGACCGCCCGATGCTGACTGACAGCGGTGGTTTCCAGGTGTTCTCACTCTCCGGAATCCGTAAGCTGAAAGAAGAAGGTGTGGAATTCCGCTCGCACATCGACGGCTCCAAGCATCTCTTTACGCCCGAACGCGTGATGGACATCGAACGTACCATCGGAGCGGATATCATGATGGCCTTCGACGAGTGTGCCCCGGGAACATCCGATTACAACTATGCCAAGCAGTCGATGGAACTGACGCACCGCTGGCTGGACCGCTGCCTCGTCCGATTCAATGAGACGGAGCCCAAGTACGGCTACCAGCAGTCGCTCTTCCCGATTGTACAGGGCTGTGTGTATCCTGACCTGCGACGCCGCTCGGCAGAATACATTGCCTCAAAGGGTGCCGACGGAAATGCAATCGGCGGACTGGCAGTGGGCGAACCGACCGAAAAGATGTACGAGATGATTGAGGTTGTCAACGAAATCCTGCCGACCGACAAGCCACGCTACCTGATGGGCGTAGGTACTCCGGTCAACATCCTGGAAGGAATCGAACGCGGAGTGGACATGTTCGACTGCGTAATGCCTACACGCAACGGACGCAACGGTATGCTGTTTACCAAAGACGGTATCATGAACATGCGCAACAAGAAATGGGAAAACGACTACGCTCCGATAGAGGCAGACGGCGCATCGTACGTAGACACCATGTACAGCCGTGCCTACCTGCGTCATCTCTTCCATGCCCAGGAGCTGCTGGCCATGCAGATTGCGTCTATCCATAATCTGGCATTCTACCTGTGGCTGGTCAAAGAGGCCCGCAAGCACATCATTGCCGGCGACTTCTCGACCTGGAAGCCCATGATGGTAAAACGCCTTTCTACCCGACTGTAATCAAGACACCTGAGACATGAACAAAGAGTTTTTCAAAACCAAATGGCTGAAGAGACTTGACAGGTATATCATCGTCAAGTTTCTGGGAACTTATTTCTTCGCTATCGCATTGATTATCTCCATTGCGGTGGTATTCGATGTAAATGAGAATATCGACCATTTCATCAACAATAAGGCTCCGCTGAAGGCTATCGTATTTGACTATTACCTGAACTTCATTCCGTATTATACGAATCTGTTCAGTCCGCTCTTCGTCTTCATCGCCGTGATTTTCTTTACCTCGAAGCTGGCGGAGAACTCCGAAATCATTGCCATGTTCTCTACGGGCATGAGCTTTAAAAGAATGATGTTCCCCTACATGGTTTCGGCAGCCATCATCTCGGTGGTGACGTATGTGCTGGGAACGGAAATCATCCCGACGGGAAGTGTCACCCGACTGCAGTTTGAAAAGGTGTACAAGAACAAGAAATCGGCCGATTACGTCCGGAACATCCAGCTTGAGGTAGACAGTGGAGTCATTGCATACATGGAACGGTATGAGGACTACAACAAGACGGGATACCGTTTCTCGCTGGATAAGTTCGAGGACCACAAGCTGGTGTCTCACCTTACGGCACGACGGATTACCTACGATACACTGACTTATCATAAATGGATTGTCAAGGACTACATGATCCGTGAAATGAAGGGCATGCGTGAATACATCACCAAGGGAGACCGGCTGGATACCATCATCAACATGGAGCCGCAGGATTTCCTGATTACCCGCGGACAGCAGGAAACCATGACAAGCCGCCAGTTGAGCGAATACATCTCCAAGCAGAAACAGCGCGGATTCGCCAATATCAAGGCGTTTGAGGTAGAATATCACCGACGGATTGCCATGTCGTTTGCGGCCTTCATTCTGACGGCCATCGGGGTTTCCCTCTCCTCGCGCAAGGTGAAGGGAGGTATGGGACTGCACCTGGGTATCGGACTGGGACTGAGTTTCTCCTATATCCTGTTCCAGACCATTTCGTCGACCTTTGCACTGAACGGAAACATGTCGCCTGCACTGGCCGTATGGATTCCGAACATACTCTATTTGTTCATTGCGATATACCTGTATAGAAAGGCTCCGAAATAAGGATTACGTGGCCCTTATACCTTATACCAACAAGAGGGTGTGTCAAAATACCCTCTTTATAACAGAAGATCGCTATATAGCCGAACTTTCTTATAAAGTGGCCATATAGCGATTTTCATTTGTTTATAGCTTAAAAAGGCAATAGAATTTGTTTTGAGCCGTAAAATCCATTCAAAGAAGCGTCTTATTAGTGCCTGTAAGTTGTTATAGTCTCCATTCAGAAGTATTTTGCATAATTTTTTGATGTTAAATGCGATTGCGAAGAAGGAAAAGTCCATAGCAATCTTGTCCTTTCCAAAATGACGGAAACGACGGTATGCCATATTGTTTTTGATTTGTCCGAAGACTGCCTCCGGCTCAATACATCGTCTGCCCCGATGCCTGATTCCTTCTTCTGAAGTCAATAAGCCTTCGGCTTTCTTCTTATAGGTATTCAGTCTGTGGTTTACTTCTATAACACGATTTCCCTTAGCCTTAAAGCATTGCCCGCGTAGAGGACATCCGGAACAGTTCTTCGCCCGGTAACGGGCGGATTCCGTAATATATCCGCTATCGGTTTTTCCATGCTTTGTTCCTATCCGTTCCATATGCTGCCCCATGGGACAAACATAGAAATCCTTTTCTTTATTATAAAACATACCTTCGGCACTAAAAGGATTGGGAGTATAATGCATCCTGTGCTCTATATGGAAACGATTGTATTTGACGTAAGCTTCCATATCATGTTCTTCCATGTAATGATGGTTCTCTTCAGATCCATAACCTGAATCGGCTATGATTGTAGTGGCAAAATGACCGTACCTCTCCTTGAAGGATGCCAGAAAGTAAGGCATGGTCAACGTATCCGTGGGATTAGGATAAAAAGCAAAGTCCGTGATGAACTGGTTTTCCGTGGAAGCCTGCAGATTATATCCGGGTTTGGTCTGTCCGTTTCTCATCGCATCTTCTTTCATGTGCATAAAGGTAGCGTCCTTATCAGTCTTGGAATAAGAGTTGCGCTTACCTAAGGTTACAAGCTTCCTGTTGTATTCTTCAAGCTTATCCTTATGTTTCTCCAGCTCCTTTATCTGCTTTTTCTTCTCTCTAAGGACCGCTTTGCTTTCCTTGTCGGCAGGTTCAGGAACAGAGGCAAGGGACCTGTTCAGCATTTCTGATAGAGCAGACAGCATTTGCGGGGTAATATCCGCCTCATTTTCCGGAAGAAGACTTTCACCGGCAATGTTCTCGTCTATCTGTTCAAGCAGTGCAGATATCTTTTTCAGCAGCTTTTCACGGTTTTTCTCTGTTGTTTTTCTCCAGACAAACGTATACTTGTTTGCCTTGGATTCTATTTTGGTACCGTCAATATACTCTACGTCAAGACTGATAATACCATACTCACAAAGCATAAGAACCACTTGAGTAAAGATGTGGTTGATTTCATCTTTCAGACGGTTACGGAAACGGTTGATAGTGATGAAGTCGGGCTTGGAGGAACCTGAAAGCCATATGAAGTGGATGTCACGACGAAGAAGCCTCTCTATCTTACGACAGGAGTAGATGTTGTTCATATAGGCATAAAGAATGACCTTAAGCATCATCTTGGGATGATACGGAGAACGACCCTTTTCTCTATAAAGTTTTTTCACATGGCTAAGATCGAGATGCTCTACTATATGGTTCAGAATACGCACTGGATCATTTTCTGCAATATCTTCATCTATTCTTTGCGGAAAAAGAACCGGTTGGTTTTGTATGTAAGGAATATAATGTAACTTTGTCATGTAACTTTGATTTTTCCTAAAGTTACAAAAACTTTAGGAGATAACAAAGGCCCGAGCTTGTGAAAGTACGGGCCTTTTTTCATAAAAATGAAGAAAGTGCATCAAAATGCATATTAACATACATTTTGACACACCCTCTTGACAGTTTATGATAAGCGAATTGATTCTCCAGACAGACTTATTTCCACAAAGACCAGAGATCGGTTTCTCCCCAGTACCACTGGACATCCCCGGCAATCACGTTCTTGTAACGGTACAAGGAGGCCCCTGTCTCCACCCCTTTGGGAGTCAGTATCCGGACACAGGAGCCGCAAGCCTCGGAAGGTGAAGCTGCCGGATAATGAAACTCATATCCCTTCAGGGACTCTCCCTGAACGACGGCTGTACGGTAACCCGAATTCAGGCGCGTGCCGGCCATGGTATAATCCAGCGGGAAGATACCGGCCATCTCGTAAGCCGTCCCACCGGGACGAACGGTCAGCGAACGTGCAAGCAGCAGCGTTCCTCCCCCTTCAGCCAGCATCTTTCCTCCGGCCTCCGCATAATCACGCAATTGCTGCATCAAGCGCTTCCTGCGGTGCAGCTGACGGGCAAAGAGTTCCGGGAAACCTCCGGGGAGATAGACCAGATCGGCTTCCGGAAGATCACTTCCATACACCGGACTGAAAAACTTGAGTTCCCCCATCGCCGACCACCGGTCGAGATGCTCCCGGAAGAGGAAGCAGCATGCAGGGTCACGGGCTACGGCAATCTTCAGCGGCTTTTCCCACATCGGCTTCATGGGCTCCTCATCGAGTTCAGAGGTAAAAGGCAGGGTATAGCGGCAAGGGAAGATACGGGTGCAACGGCTTTCCAGCCGGTCCAGTGCAATGTGTTTCTCCAGGACATCGGCGATACGGTCAATCTGTTCGTTCATGGATTTTCTGACCGACAAGGTAATTCCCGAATGACGGGCAGGTATCTTCACCTCGCTGATTACAGGAACGTATCCCAGACATTCCAGTCCCGCATCCGTACAGGCCTCACGTAAGACCGCATAATGCGCCACAGAGGCAACCTGATTGAATATAACCCCTGCGATACGGACCTGCGGGTTAAACGCCTTGAATCCATACAGCAGCGGTGCCACAGAGTATGAGACAGCCCGCGCATTGACCACCATGATCACCGGGATACTCAGCAGAGAGGCAATCTCCGCACAACTCCCCTTCTGAAGGTGGTAACCGTCGTATAACCCCATGGTGCCCTCTACCAGACAGATATCGGCACGCTCTCCGTAACGGTTATACAAATGCTGGACATGACCGGAAGATGCCAGCCAGCTATCCAGGTTGACCGAATCATTCCCGGAAGCCAGTGCATGATATTGCGTATCAATGGAGTCAGGGCCGCATTTAAAAGGCTGCACCTTTATGCCCCGGCGCTGCCACACCCTCAACAACCCCAATGCAATCGTTGTCTTTCCGCTCCCGGCAAAGGGAGAAGCTAGCAAAAACTGTGGTTTCATTCATTTAAAATTTTCCCGCAAAGATAGGTATTTCGACGATAACAGCGGTATAATCGGGCACTTTTATCTGCATTTCCGTGCAAGTATATCGCATCAAGTCGGGAGGAGATGTTTGGTCAACTTCCATTCTTTTTGTACCTTTGTTTGAAATCGTCCGAAGGCCAATCAGGGTACAGACAGGCTCAGAGAGGTTTCGGACTGATTTCCATACACTTCTAACAGCAAAAAACGAAAATAGATGAAAATACGATTTATGAGCCTCGGCAGCGGCAGCAGCGGCAATTGTTATTATTTGGGGACCGAGACATACGGATTATTCATTGATGCAGGCATCGGCATCCGCAGCATAAAAAAAATCTGTAAAGAATATAACCTACCGCTGGAGACGATAAAGGGCGTATTCGTGACGCACGACCACGCAGACCATATAAAGGCCGTCGGTCACCTGGCGGGCAAATACAACATCCCCATTTACACCACGCCGGAAATCCACCGCGGAATGAGCCGGAGCTACTGCATGACCGAAAGAATCAGTGAGGCAAACACCCGCTTTATCCATAAGGAGGAGAGCCTGCAGATAGAAGACTTTACCATCACCTGCTTCGAGGTGCCTCACGACGGAAGCGACAACGTAGGATACTGCATCTCCATTGACGGAAAGGTATTTTCTTTCCTCACCGACATCGGACACATTACGGAAACTGCCGGCAAGTACATCGGCTGTGCCAACTACCTGATCCTGGAAGCCAACTACGACGAAAGCATGCTGCAGATGGGGCCTTATCCTGCCCATCTGAAAGCCCGGATTGCAAGCCCTACCGGACACATGAGCAACCGGGAGATGGCCGAGTACCTGGCCAACCATTTTCCGGAAGGCCTGCAGTACCTGTGGCTGTGCCACCTGAGCAAGGACAACAACCATCCGGATCTGGCCTTCAAGACTGTAGAACTGGCACTGAAAGAGAAAAACATCATTGTAGGAAGGGATGTTCAGGTCATTCCGCTGAAACGGACCTCACCCTCTGAAATCTATTCTCTGTAAGGCTGCGGACAAGTCCGCAAAGACGGACAGAACAAAGCAAGTCCTGAACCGGAAGTCACTCAAAAAAGAATATCCCCTTATAAATCCGGATTCACTCAGAATCGACGAATTTATAAGGGGATATTTGTATTTGGATCCGGATACTGCAAAGTGTTCCGCATGCCGCTTAAACAAACAGGAACGGCTCTACAATGGACCTATCGGTCAAGCCTCCTGCCACGAATGGAATCACTTCACCCATCCCGTCCCGCCGATGAACCATTCATCAGCATTTAATCCTCAGTTCATCCAGGATACGGCGCATCTCCTCGAAGGTAGTAATACGTGTCGGTACCAAAGGCAGACGCAGACGGTTCTTGATCATTCCCATCATATTCAACATGGCCTTTACACCTGCCGGATTACCGTCGACGAACAACAGCTTGAACAATTCCGTAAACTTATGATGGATATCCAGGGCACTGCTGTAATCCCCGGCCAGGGCCAGACGGGTCATGCGGCTGAACTCACGCGGAAAAGCATTTCCGATTACCGAAATGACACCTACGGCACCCAAAGTAATCAGCGGGAAGGTGATACCGTCATCTCCGGAAATCACGTCGAAATTCTCCGGCTTGTTCTTGATGATATCATCCATCTGGGTAATGTCTCCCGAAGCCTCCTTGATGGCCACGATGTTCTCGAAGTCGCGGGCCAGACGCAAGGTAGTAGCGGCAGTCATGTTGACTCCCGTACGGCCAGGTACGTTATACAGCACCACCGGCAGTTTGGTAGCCTCAGCAATGGCCTTGTAATGCTGGTAAATGCCTTCCTGAGAAGGTTTATTGTAATAAGGGACGGCAACCAGTACCGCATCCACCCCTGTAAAATCATCGTTCTTCAAGGTATCGACCACTGTCTGCGTACAGTTGCTGCTTATTCCCAACAGGATAGGAATACGTCCGTTAACGCGCTCTATGACAAGTTCCTTAATCTTTTTCTTTTCCTCAGCAGTCAATGTCGGTGTCTCGGCAGTAGTTCCCAGCACACACAGGAAATCGGTCCCGTTCTGTACCTGATACTCTACCAGACGTATCAGGGAATCATAGTCCACACTGCCATCTTCATTGAAAGGAGTAATCAAAGCTACTCCCATTCCTTTCAATCTTCTTCGTATCATAAGTTATATTATATGCTTAATAGGATATGCAAAAATATAAATATTTTCTATTTTTAATAATGAATTTTTCTATTTTTTGCTTTTCAAATATTAGTTTGAAAATTATCGGAAGTCCTCAGAGCCACTTTCAGGCTTCCTGGATCATCTTCAGGAATTCGTCTTCTTCTACCAGGCGGATACCCAGTTTCTCTGCCTTCTCCAGTTTGCTGGGGCCCATATTGTCTCCCTTCAGAATAAAGGAAGTCTTCTTGGATATGCTTCCCACGTTCTTTCCGCCATGCTTCTCGATCAGCGCCTTGTATTCATCGCGCGAATGGTGCTGGAACACCCCGCTGATTACGATAGACTGACCGGCAAGATTGTCGGTATATCCGCTTCTGTCTTCCTCATCGGCCTCCATTTTCAATCCGGCTTCCTTCAGACGCGCCACCAGCTGACGGTTCTTTTTGTTCGAGAAATAAAGCAGAATGCTTTGGGCAATGCGCGTTCCGATTTCATCAATCTGTATCAGGTCTTCCAGAGTAGCGGCTGCCAGCAGGTCGATGGAAGGAAAGGCACGGGCAATCTTCTTGGCTACCGTCTCGCCTACGAAGCGTATTCCCAGAGCAAACAACACGCGCTCGTACGGCACTTCCCTGGAACGGGCCAGTCCCGCCATAATGTTTTCGGCCGATTTCTCTCCCAGACGCTCCAGACGGGCGATGTCCTGGCTCTGCAACTGATACAGGTCGGCCACGTCGTGAATCATCCCTTCCTGATAGAACAGGTCCACCGTTTCCGGTCCAAGGCCTTCAATGTTCATGGCACGCCGGCTGATGAAATGCTCTATCTTGCCCTTGATCTGAGGCGGACACTGGGTTTCATTCGTACAGTAATGGGCAGCCTCATCCTCGTAGCGTACCAGCGGACTGCCACACTCCGGACAGTGGGTGATGAACGTAACCTTCTCACTGCCGGCCGGACGCAGTGAGGTTTCTACTCCCGTTATCTTCGGGATAATCTCACCGCCTTTCTCTACATACACACTGTCTCCGACGTGCAGGTCGAGAGAAGCGATGATATCGGCATTGTGAAGGGAGGCACGGCGCACCACGGTACCCGACAGTTGTACCGGCTCCAGATTGGCCACAGGAGTAATGGCTCCCGTACGACCGACCTGATACGTTACTTTCAACAGGCGGGTAAGGGCCTGTTCGGCCTGGAACTTATAGGCAATGGCCCAGCGGGGGGACTTGGCGGTATAGCCCAGATTTTTCTGCTGACGGAGCGAATTTACCTTCAGTACGATGCCGTCGGTGGCTACCGGAAGGTTCTTGCGTTCCACGTCCCAGTAATTGATAAAATCAAATACCTCCTGCAGGGAATGCACCTTGCGGGTAATGTCGGAAATCTTGAATCCCCATTTTTCCGCTTCCTTAAGGTTCTCGTAATGTCCGTCGCAGGGCAGATTGTCTCCCAGCAGGTAGTACAGGTAAGCATCCAGCTTACGGGAAGCCACCTGAGCCGAATTCTGCAGTTTCAGGGTACCCGAAGCTGCGTTGCGTGGATTGGCGAACAACGGTTCCTCCCGGCTTTCCCGTTCCCGGTTCAGTTCCTCGAAAACCACCCAGGGCATCAGGATCTCTCCGCGGATTTCAAACATATCCGGATAACCCTCTCCGTGCAGTTTCAACGGGATGGAACGTATCGTCTTCACATTGTCGGTCACGTCATCCCCCTTTGTACCGTCACCACGTGTCACGGCACGCACCAGTCTGCCATGCTCATAGGTGAGGGAAATGGAAGTTCCGTCAAACTTCATTTCACAGCAAATCTCGAAATCCTCGTTCAGTGCCTTGCTCACCCGTTCATAAAATTCCGTTACCTCGGCCTGAGAATATGTATTGCCCAGAGAGAGCATCGGGTATTTATGTTCGATCTGCGTAAAGTTCTTGTTGATGTCGCTTCCCACCCGCATTGTAGGAGAATTCTCATCCATGTACTCCGGATGACGTGCCTCCAGTTCCTGCAGTTCCCGCATCAGGTCATCAAATTCCTTGTCCGAAATTACCGGAGCATTCAACACGTAATAATTATAATTATGAAGATGAAGTTCTTCGCGCAATTGGTCAATTCTTTCTATATCTGTCATAGCATACATATGATGTTTCATGCAAAATTACGAAAAATGTCGGGCATACGGTATGTGGTGCAGCGGAATCTTTGTACTTTTGCAAAAAATAACAAGAGATTATGAGAATAGATATTATAACCGTTTTACCGGAAATGATAGAGGGCTTTTTCAACTGCTCCATCATGAGCCGCGCGCAAAAAAAGGGAATTGCAGAAATCCACATCCATAATTTAAGAGATTATACCCAGGACCGCTACCGCAGGATAGACGACTATCCTTTCGGAGGATGTGCCGGCATGATCATGAAGATAGAACCGATCGACCGCTGTATCTCGGCACTGAAAGCGGAGCGTCATTATGACGAGGTGATATTCACTACGCCCGACGGAGAGCAGTTCAACCAGAAGATGGCCAACTCTCTTTCACTGGCAGGCAACCTGATTATCCTGTGCGGACACTTCAAGGGAATCGATTACCGTATCCGCGAGCATTTCATCACAAAAGAAATCAGTATCGGAGACTACGTACTGACCGGAGGAGAACTGGCTGCGGCAGTCATTGCCGATTCCATCGTGCGCATCATCCCTGGAGTAATCTCCGACGAACAGTCGGCCTTGTCCGATTCGTTCCAGGACAACCTGCTGGCTCCGCCTGTATACACACGTCCGGCAGAATACAACGGATGGAAGGTGCCCGATATCCTGTTGTCGGGTCATGAAGCCAAAATCCGGGAATGGGAATTCCAGCAGTCACTGGAACGCACCCAGCGGTTGCGCCCCGACTTGCTCGAAGAAAAATAAGTCGGAAGACCAAGGAAAGGCAAGCATCAAAAAAGATTGACATTCCCCTCGCTCCTGACTGCATCAGGAAGGCAGTAGAGGGGAATAAAAAAATCATGCATGAGCGAAGGTTGCAGAAACGGGTTCTGATGAAGAACCGCATTTCACACAAGCCGTCCGACTCATGCATGATTTTTATTTGTAAATATATTTAACCAACATCTTACGATACGGATCAGACTTCCAAGGCTCCGATAATGTCGCGCACAGAAGAGTAACCGTGACGGTCAAGATAATCATTGATGCCTTCAGCTACCTTTACAGTAATGGCCGGATCGATGAAGTTGGCAGTACCGATCTGAATGGCTGTCGCACCTGCCAGCAGGAATTCCACGGCATCCTTCCAGTTCATGATACCTCCCAGTCCGACTACCGGAATCTTCACTGCCTTGGCTACCTGCCATACCATGCGCAGGGCAATCGGCTTGACTGCCGCACCGCTCATACCACCGGTAACCGTAGACAGTATCGGCTTGCGTTTTTCCGCATCAATGGCCATTCCCAGCAACGTATTGATCAACGACACACTGTCTGCTCCGGCACCTTCCACCGCACGGGCAATTTCGGTAATGTCTGTTACGTTAGGAGAGAGTTTTACGATCAGTGTCTTGTCGTATACCTTACGTACTGCACTCACCACTTCGGCAGCACCGCTGGCTGTGACTCCAAAGGCCATACCGCCCTGCTTTACATTCGGACAAGAAATGTTCAGTTCAATGGCAGGAATGTGTTCCAGTTCATTGATGATACGGGCAGTTTCCGCATAGTCCTCAATCTGCGATCCCGATACATTCACGATCATGTTCGTGCGAATATCCTTGATCTGCGGATAAATGTGCTCAGCAAAATAGTGTACGCCCTTGTTCTGCAGTCCCACCGCATTCAGCATCCCCATAGGAGTTTCTGCCATACGCGGATAAGGATTTCCCTCACGATGGTGGAGTGTAGTACCTTTTACTATAATGCCTCCAATCTTTTCAAGATCTACAAAATCCTGAAACTCCAGACCATATCCAAATGTACCCGATGCCGTCATGACCGGGTTGGACATTTTCAAATTACCGATATTTACACTTAAATCTGCCATAACAATTTCTTTATATTAAATACAGGACCTTCCTTACATACACACACATGACCTTCATCGGTCTTCTCTACACAGCAAAGACATGCACCTACACCACATGCCATTGTATTCTCCAGAGACACCTCGCATTCAATCTGGTTGGCATGCGCATACTTGGCCACAGCCATCATCATCGGTTTCGGACCACAGGTATAAATCATATCAAACTGACGTTCCTTCAATATGCTGTGCATGGTTACATAACCCTTTTCTCCCATGCTTCCGTCTTCGGTTGTCGTATATACCTCACCGAAACGTTCAAAGCTGTCGAGCTGGAGCAAGTCGTTCTTGGAACGGGCTCCCAAAAGGAATACCGGCTTGCATCCCATCTTCAGCAAGGCTTCTCCCAAATACAGCATCGGAGCAGTTCCCACGCCTCCGCCTACCAGCAGCACCTTCTTTTCGGCCGACTGAGGAAGTGTAAATCCGTTACCCAAAGGCAGAACCACGTTCACGATATCACCCTTCTGTACGGTTGCCAGTTTACGGGTACCGTCGCCCACCAGCTGCACCAGGAACCATACTTCATTAGTTTTACGGTCTACATAATTAATAGAGATAGGACGTCTCAGGAAGGTAGAAGCAGAGCCGTCTATCCGGATCTCAGCAAACTGTCCGGGAAGCATTTCGGGAAGAGGAGCCTCCTGAGTCAGTTTAATCAACACATAGTTTGCATGCAAACGAATGTTTTCAGTAACTGTCAAATCTAATATGTACTTTTTCATAAAAAAATTGGGTAAATTCATTCTTTGCGGACAAAGATAACGAATTTACCCCAAATATACGGAGTTAGATAAAATTTCTCCATACTTTCCCTCTTACCGTCTGCGCGGGGGAGGCATCATCCATGCTTTTCAGGCTTGAAGACCTCGTAAGTCCCGTTATCGAAGAAAATTCTTATTTCAGTGATTTTCGGATGAGGCTTTTCGATGTACTTAACAGTCTCTTTGTCAGTAGGATTAGAAGGATTATACCCATTTTCAAAGCCCCTGTCATTCTCAAAATCAAAATTCACCGACACGGGATGCATATTTTCCGAATTCTGAGACACTTGCGAGGGGAGGGCCTCCTCCATCTCACCCTCACCATAAAGCAACCAGTACAGATTGATCTCCGGATATGCCTTATGAATACGCATGACCACTTCAAGGCTGGGCTTGTTACGGCCATTGAAAATATGAGATAACGAAGAAGTGGAAATCCCTATCTTCTCGGCAAATTCCGCATTACTCACTCCTTCTCTTTCCATTATCTGTAAAATTCGATCTTTCATTTACAATTGGCATTATATTTTCAGTAATACAAATGTAAACATTATTATTTACATATACAAATTTACATTTATAAAAACTAATTCATATATTATCTTTTCATTCTTTACATTTGTAATAGCCACAACCGTACACATTTGTAAATGTATAAAAATAAATTAAGATATTCACTTTAACGAATTCCTACAAATAACTGATTATATCAATATTATATATTATAAAATAAAAGAAATCCGAGAATTAGCGAACATTTGGCACATTCTCCGATTTTCCTTTAAAGTACTACCTATATAATAAACTTTACTAGACTGGTTTACAAATTATTAATCATCATCTTTCCATGCGGATATTATTTCATTTACATATGCGAATTTTACATCTCTATAATTATACCAAAAAAGAGAATTATTTCCAAAAAGAGATAAAATTTACATCTGTATCATCTTTCTATTTACATACATACAAAACAAGGGAAATAACAAATGTAAATCGATACATTTATACATAAGAAACGAAGAAAATTACGAAATCGCCTTAATTTTTCACTGCCCCCCACTTTCTCCTGCAACCTTTGCTGCCACTCCCCCACCATCCTTTTATCACGACCTCTCCCCTTTTGATCCGGATATCGGATCGGGAAGCCTGAAGTTCATCGGGCCGATGGTTCACCGGACTTTCTTCAGCCAGCCTTCAGCTTTTCCTTTTTTCTCCCCGGACACCCCGTTTTACCCGCTTTCGTGAGATTTGAAAATTCACGGATAAAAGCACACTCGCTCTCAAATTCTGCAATCTCATTGCTGTCCATGAAGCCCCCCAAAAAACATCAGTCAAAACGCCATTAAAACAACCGTCCCTTTCACCGTTCTTCCGGAGGTTTCCGAATTCCCTGATGCCCTCTTTTCATCACCGGAAGGACGAAAAAAAATCAGGAGGAAAGACAGCCTTTCATATCCGTCTTTCCTCCTGACCTTAGTCCAATCTTCTTTCCCTATGGAAAAGAAAAATCAATGCAGGATCACATACACCAATTCCTTCAGCAAATCCCCATCCGACATGGACGAGTTATCGATACCTTTCGATTTCGCATCGCAGGTTCTGATAGCCTCAATAATCTGCATAACCTTTATTCCTTTGTAGCGCCTCATAGCCGCCATATACTCACGCGACTGCCACGGCGAGCGAAGTCCCAGCTGTGCAGCAATACCCTGCTCCGTTTTTTCGGGAGCATAATACGCCAGCATCAGGTTCGAGAAGAAATTAAACAGAACCGCCAAGGTCAGCTGCAATGGATTATTCTTGGGATTATCGTTAAAATATTTTACTATCCGATTAGCCTTGAGCACATCCTTTTCAATCAGTGCGCTTCGCAATTCAAAATTATTATAATCCTTGCTGATGCCGATATTCCGTTCAATCTGCTCAGGAGTAATCCGGGTAGCCCCCGGCGGAAGCGTGATAATTAATTTTTCCAATTCTCCGGCCAGACGGTTCAAATCCGTACCCACGAACTCCGCAATCATCTCCGAAGCCTTGGGTTCGATTTCCACCTTCTTCCGTTTCAAGAAAGAAGAAATAAAGCCCGGAAGCTGCGTATCCTTGAGTTTTTTGGATTCAAACAGCACCCCTGCTTTTTCGATTTCAGCCGTGATTTTTTTCCGCCGGTCCAACGTACCGTGCTTATAACAGAACACCAGAATGGTAGACAACAAAGGCTTCTGCAGGTAATACACCAGGTCTTCCATCCCTTTCAGTCCCTGCGCCTCCTTCACTACGATTACCTGATGTTCCGACATCATCGGATACCGTTTTGCCGCGTTGATCACCCCGGCCATATCCGTATCAGCCCCGTACAGAACCGTCAGATTAAACTCCTTTTCGACCTCCGACAAGACTGTATCCATGATATAATCCGAGATCCGGTCAATATAGTAATCCTCTTCCCCCATCAGAAAATAGACAGGAGAATACACCCGGTTCTTCAGATTACGGACAATCTCTTCGTAAGTTATTTCCTTAGCCATTATTCCAGTTACCAGTCAAATTTCAGATGCTTAACCGTCTTCTTCTCGTCTACAATCATCCGCAGCGCATCGATACCGATCTCGACATGTTCGTGCACGTATTTCTTGGTCACCATCGAGTCACTCTTGTCGGTTTTCACACCCTCCGGAATCATCGGCTGATCGGATACCAGCAACAGCGCCCCGGTAGGAATGTGATTCGCAAAGCCCGTAGTAAACAGCGTAGCCGTCTCCATATCCACGGCCATTGCGCGGGTCTTGAGCAGATACTCCTTGAAGTTGTCGTCATGCTCCCAGATACGGCGGTTGGTCGTATACACCGTACCGGTCCAATAATCCCGAGAGTGGTCACGGATGGCCGAAGAAACCGCACGCTGCAGCATAAATGCCGGCAAGGCAGGCACCTCAGGCGGATAATAATCGTTCGAAGTACCCTCACCACGGATGGCCGCAATCGGCAGAATCAAATCCCCGATCTGATTCTTCTTGCTGATACCCCCACATTTACCCAGGAACAGACAAGCCTTCGGATGCACCGCACTCAACAAGTCCATGATAATCGCCGCATTGGGACTACCCATTCCGAAATTAATGATGGTAATTCCCTCGGCATGTGCAGAAATCATATTGGCATCACGGCCCAGAACCGGAACGTTAAAACGTTCGGCAAATATCTCCACATAGTTATTAAAATTGGTCAGCAAAATATATTCACCGAAATCCTCTAGTCGACGTTTTGTGTAGCGTGGCAGCCAGTTAGCCACAATTTCTGCTTTCGTTTTCATAATCTTTTCGTACTTTTGTGTAAAATAACAAGTATCTATTATTGCAAATTTAATAAAATGTTAGCATTAAACTTACCAAGTTTCCCACTTAAAATCACCAATAGAGAAGGAAAAAGATACATTTTCGACACTTTACGCAAAAAATACGTCGCCCTGACCCCCGAAGAATGGGTCCGGCAGCACTTCACCCACTACCTGCTTGCTTACAAAGGTTACCCCCAGGGACTCCTTGCAAACGAGATTCAGATCAACCTGAACGGCACCCGGAAGAGATGCGACACCGTGCTGTACCGCAGAGACCTTTCGGCCCTGATGATTGTGGAATACAAGGCTCCCAGCGTAGAGATTACCCAAGCCGTCTTCGACCAGATTACCCGCTACAACATGGTCTTGCGCGTCAAATACCTGATTGTCACCAACGGGCTCCAGCACTACTGCTGCCGGATAGACTACCACACACAGACGTATACCTTCCTGCCCTCGATTCCTGATTATCCGTCACTCGAAACCGAATAAACAGTACCGGCCTCCGTACGGCTTTTACAGGCCCCGACAGACACAGGCCGGAACAACAAAGGAGCATCCGCTGCCCATCCTGCGATGCAAGCAGCGAATGCTCCTTATTTATGCTACTATCTACGGAAGAATCCCCCGCAGCTTCTTTCATTCCACGCCCGGAATTACTTGATTTTAGTTTCCAGATGCTTTTCAGCAACCACACCTGCCAATTCAGGGTCGATCATGATACGGCCACAGTATTCGCAAACGATGATTTTCTTTCTCATACGGATATCCATCTGCTTCTGAGGCGGAATCTTGTTGAAGCAACCGCCACACGCATCACGCTGTACGTAAGTGATACCCAGTCCGTTGCGTGAGTTCTTGCGGATACGCTTGAAAGCCTGAAGCAAACGAGGTTCGAAAGTTGTTTCCAGGTTCTTCACCTTGTCTCTCAACTTTTCTTCCTCCTGTTTGGTTTCCGCTACGATCTCGTCAAGCTCGTTCTTCTTCACTTCCAGGTCCTTCTTTCTTTCTTCCAGTGCATGCTCGCTCTTCACGATATCCTCTTCCTTCGACTTGATGGAAGCCGTATATTCACGGATACGCTTTTCGCAGAGTTCCACTTCCAGGCTCTGGAACTCGATTTCCTTGGTCAGCACGTCATATTCGCGGTTGTTGCGCACATTATCCTGCTGAGCCTTATACTTTTCGATAGAAGTCTTTGCCGTTTCGATCTCAATCTTCTTGGCAGCTACATTCGACTTCAGCTCCTCAATTTCCGACTTGATTTTCTCGATACGAGTACCCAAGCCTTCCACTTCGTCCTTCAAGTCCTGAACTTCCAAAGGCAGTTCACCTCTCAAAGTCTTGATTTTGTCGATTTCAGACAACATGGTCTGCAACTGATACAGTGCTTTCAGTTTTTCCTCAACGCTCAATTCGCTCGGATCTTTTTTTGCTTCTTTAGCCATAAACGATTACAAATAATTAATTGGATTCGTATTTACGGAGGTCATTTCCACCTTCAGTCCCGGAAATACATCCTTTATAATTGAATAAAAAATTTCCTTGGTATACTGTTCACTCTCATAATGACCGATTTCGGCCACCAGAATGTCTTTCTCGTAATTGAAATACTCGTGGTACTTCACCTCACCCGTGAGGAACACATCGGCACGGCTGGCTACGGCACGCGGCAACAGAAACGCTCCGGATCCCCCGCACAGGGCCACAGTCCGGATCTTCCGGTCCTGGAAACGGGAATGTTTCACACAGCCCACCTCAAACAGGTCCTTGATACGGCCCAGAAACGCCCTTTCCTCCTCGGCCTCAGGCAATTCACCGACCACTCCGGCACCCACCTGATTCCATTCATTCTGCAAAGGATAGAAATCATAAGCCGGCTCTTCATACGGATGCGCCTGTATCAGGGCGGCAGTCACCTGCCTTCTCAGATAAGCCGGCAGAATGGTCTCTATCCGCGTCTCGCACTCCTCGTGCACCACCCCCTGCGTACCGCAGTACGGATGCGTACCCTCTCCGGCACGGAACGTACCCTTTCCTTCTACGTTGTAGCTGCAGGAATCATAATTGCCGATACATCCGCAGCCCGCCTCGAACAGC
>OHKZ01000253.1_pt1 | contig 37012 bp, 34 predicted proteins | sample 1569011 | NCBI WGS metagenome assembly OHKZ01 (sample SAMEA3879564, study PRJEB24766) | human gut metagenome | biome: human-associated habitat; feature: feces | place: USA | collected 1985/1987
ATGAATTTAGATGTTTTAGAAAATATGCTTTGAAATAGGATAACATATTTATGTATAGTGTTCAATGTTTTTCTACAACAATTATTTTGTAGAAAAACAGAGCCATGCCCTAACAACAAAAGCTCAACGCTTTTATCCGCATTGAGCTTTTGCTTTTTATATAATTTTATTTCCTCTGACGTATTTTGCTTTCACTTCTCTCTCATCAGCAAGATAAATCATTCTTTCCAAACGATCTTTCACACTCATCTGACGGGAGGATTCAAGTCTGCTGTCATCTAATATAACAGCATCGAATTCATATCCTTCTTCAAAACTTCCGACTTTTCCGAAGAAGGATCCGCCACCCTTAGTTGCCATATAGAATGCTTCTTCTGACTTCAATGCCGGATATTTCTGATCGACAAGTCTCCAGCGCATCTTTGACATCTGAATTGCATGTGCCATTGCCCGGAAAAGATTCTCTGTCGATCCCCCTGCGACATCACTTCCAAGTCCTACAGAAAGTCCTTCTTCCAGATAACGTTTTACCGGTGCAATTCCGGAAGAAAGATTCGCATTTGATTCCGGACAATGTGCTACATACACACCGTTCTCTTTCATTCTATGGATTTCTTCTTCCGTACTGTATACGCAATGCGCCATAACCGTCGGTGCATCTGCTCCAAACAGACCAAAATGATCATATGCATCTCCATAAAACTCTGCATGCGGACAAAGTTCTTTTACCCATTCGATCTCTGATAAATTCTCTGATAAATGTGACTGCACCGGAATCTGGTAACGCATCTGAACCATCTTCAGCATATCTAGAAGCTCATCCGTACAGCTCGGAATAAAACGAGGTGTCAGGATCGGCAGCGTATTCTTATACTTTTTATGCTGCACATCCTTCATCCATTCAACTGTTTCTTCCGCAGACTCTTGTGTACCTTCACGAAGCTCATCCGGTGAATTTCTGTCCATATTCACTTTTCCGACCATCGTGACCAGACCGCTTTTTTCTAGATGATCCATCAGAACAAGTGTCGATCTTCTATGAATTGTCCCAAAGACGCATGCTCTTGTTGTTGAACTATGTTTCAAGTTCTTGCCAAACTTCGCATACGCCTCATTCGCATACAATATATCCTTGTATTTTGCTTCCTCCGGAAATGTATTCGTCTCCAGCCACTCCAGAAGTTCCAGATCCATCCCTGTACCGCGGAATGTATACTGCGGTGCATGTATATGCAGATCTGTCATTCCCGGAATAATCAGACAATCTCCATGATCCTCAATTGGTTCCCCTCCAAGTCGGAATGGAAGTGTCTGATAGATTCCTTCTACTTTTCCATCTTTACACACAAGATAACCGTGTTCGCATATCTCAAATTCATCTTTCGTCTTTGTATAGATAATATTTCCTTTTAAAATTTTGATATCATCCATCTTTCTTATTCTCCACTCTCAATTACTACTATCATTTTAACTTTTTTCAGAGCGCTTATTTTACCCTTTCGAGCATAACTTCAACAACGCCGCCACAGACCATACCTTCATCCTCTGCTGCCTCTGCTGTCATATCTACCTTGCATACCTGGAATCCTTCCTGCTCCGTACGGATCATGAGGAGTGCTTTCTGAATAATCTCACTTTCCACACATCCTCCACCAATTGTATCGATGATCCTTCCATCTCCGCATACAAGCATCTTTGTTCCTACGCCACGTGGTGCAGAACCTTTTCTGGAAATAATTGTCGCAAGCACTTTTCCACACTCATCTTCTTTCAGAATTTCTTCAAGAAGTTCACTGGAATATCCGCCGCTCTTTGCACGGCTGTTTTTAATCTGAATGATTTCTGCCATAATAGACACCGCGATCTCTTCCGGCGTCTCAGCAGCAATCTTCAACCCAATCGGCGTATGGACTGCTTCAAGCACTTCGCGCTCGAAGCCTTCTGCCTCCAGCTGGTCTTTTACGATTGCAGTTCTTCTCTTACTTCCCATCATTCCAACATAAGCTCTTGGCTTTCCAAGGATTGTTCTGAGACAATCTGTGTCATATCTGTGACCTCTTGTAACAATAACAAACCATGTATCTGTATCTCCTTTGATCTTTGCAAGACCATCTTCAAATGGTTCGCAATAGACCTGGTCAGCCTCTGCTCTTCTCGCATCATCGGCAAATTTCGGACGGTCTTCTACCACTGTAACATGGAATCCAAGCATCTTTCCCATGCGAATGATTGGCATAGATACATGCCCTGCCCCACAGATCACCAGCTTCGCCGGACGGCTGATACGCTCCTGGAAAATACGTTCACCTTTTTCATCTACAAAAACACTATCTGTATCCTTCGGTTCACCTTTTAACAGAATTTTCTTTCCTGCTTCAGCACCATCAATCCGAGTCTGTGCCCAAAGCTCTTCTTTTGCTTCTGCAAGCTCAGCCTGCAGATTTACATAAAATGAATTCATTCCCCAATTCTCCTTCATCTTATTATTTTCCAAATCCACAATTCGGATAAGTACATACTTCGCAGTTCAGGCAAAGTCCGCCTTCTCCAAGCACTGTGAAATCTTCTACACTTAATCTCTCACCTGCTGCAATTCTCGGAAGCACCAGATCAAAGATTGTTCTTCTTGCATACATTACGCATCCCGGAAGACCTGCAACCGGAATCTCTCCTTTATAAGCCAGCATGAACATTGCACCCGGAAGTACCGGCGCACCGTAAGTGATCACCTCATCAGTTGCATTTCTGATAGATAACGGTGTTCTGTCATCCGGATCAACGCTCATCCCGCCTGTACAGACTACAAATTCCGCGCCCTTAGCGATCCATTCACTGATCGCATCTGTTACCATCTGAGAGTCATCGTCACAGAGTACATTTCCAAGTACTTCCATGCCTGCCTCTTCTAATTTTGCTTTTACGACCGGAGTAAATTTATCTGTGATCCTTCCATGATAAACTTCGCTTCCTGTTGTCACGATTCCGACTTTCATCTGATGGAACGGAAGAATTGTGAAAATCGGCTCTTCCCCACAGAGCTCTTTCACATGATTCATCTTCTCTTCCTCGATCACTAGCGGAACAACACGCATGCCTACGATCTTATCTCCCTTTTTCACCGGGAAATTGCCATGTCTGGATGCAAGCACGATCTGACCGAGCGCATTTACTTCATTTAATTTCTCGCGATTGATCTTCAGAAGGCCGTCGCACTGTGCAGTCAGTTCGATCTTTCCTTCTTTCGCCTCAGATGCATTCATATGCTCTCCCTGGCAGACCTGGCGCAGCACCTCTGCCGCATCATTCTCATGAAGCATGCCTTCCTGCTTCTCCCATACATAGAGGTGTTCTTTTCCTACAGAAAGCAGTACCGGAACGTCCTCTTCTATCACTACATGTCCTTTACGGAAGACCGCATCCTTCACAACTCCCGGAATAATCTGGGTAATGTCGTGGCAAAGCACACTGCCGACCGCATCCTCTGTTCTGATTAGTTTCATCTTATCCTCTCCCTTTCTTTCCCCAAGTTTGTGCGGAATGCATGTTTCCTGCATCCCGCAATTTTTATTTTCTTATACTCTACAAGCCTCAAGATCTCTCATCCATACTGCCACGCAGGCATCACTTGGCATTCTCCAGTCCCCTCTAGGAGAAAGTGCCACAGTACCAACCTTCGGTCCATCCGGCAGACAGGAACGCTTGAACTGCTGAGAGAAAAATCTTCTACAAAATGTTTCCAGCCATTTAAAAATGGTCTCTTTGTCATATTCACCATCAAATGTCATACATGCAATACGGAAAATTTTACTCGGCTCATATCCAAAACGAAGCATGAAATACAGGAAGAAATCATGCAGTTCGTAAGGTCCTACAAGATCTTCTGTCTTCTGCGCGATATCTCCGTCCTTCGGCGGTAGAAGCTCAGGACTTACCGGTGTATCAAGTACATCGTAAAGTACATTCTTAAGAGCTTCGTCTTTTGTATCATCCGCAGCATATTTTACAAGATGGCGAACCAGTGTCTTCGGTACAGAAGCATTCACTCCGTACATGGACATATGATCTCCATTGTAAGTTGCCCATCCAAGCGCAAGCTCTGACAGATCGCCTGTTCCAATAACCATTCCCCAAGTCTTGTTTGCGATATCCATCAGCACCTGTGTACGCTCTCTCGCCTGGCAGTTTTCATAAGTTACACTGTGATCTTCCGGATCATGTCCGATGTCACGGAAATGAACATTCACGGCATCTGCGATCGGAACCTCAATCAAAGTTGCTCCGACTTTCTTCGACATCTCACAGGCATTCTGATAAGTTCTGTCTGTTGTACCAAAGCAAGGCATTGTCACAGCAATGATATCCTTCTTATCTCTTCCAAGCATGTCAAATGCGCGTGCTGTCACAAGCAGTGCAAGTGTAGAATCCAGACCTCCGGAAATGCCGACAACAGCAGTTCTTGCATTCGTATGAGCCAGACGTTTCTTCAGTCCCATTGCCTGGATCGTCAGGATCTCCTCACAGCGCTGTGCACGGGTCTGTTCATCAGAAGGAACGAACGGCTTCTTCGGAAATGTTCTTGTCAAAAATGTCTTTGTCTCTTCCACGGTAAATGGAACACGTACCAGAGTCTCTTCATCCAATGGCTGGAATGTCGTATTCTTTCTTCTCTCACCTGTAATTCTCTGAAGATCCAGCTCTGAGTAAATAATTTCATTTACATATCTACTGCTTTCTTTCAGAACGGTTCCGTTTTCAGCAATAATATTGTGTCCGCCAAAAACAAGATCCGTAGTTGACTCCCCTTCTCCGGCATTTGCATAAATGTATCCAGAGATCAGTCTTGCAGACTGTCCGGAGATCAGTGCACGACGGTAAGTGTCTTTTCCGATGGTCTCATCACTTGCGGAACAGTTGACGATCACTGTTGCACCTTCAAGTGCCGCCTGAATACTCGGCGGGATCGGTGACCAGACATCCTCGCAGATCTCGGCTGCCACTACCAGTTCTTCCATTCCTTCTGCCTGGAAGAGAATCTGCGGACCGAATGGAATCTTCTTTCCTTCAAATGTAATCTCTCTCACTGTCTGTGGTCCCGGAGTAAACTGGCGCATCTCATAAAATTCACCATAGTTTGGCAGGAACGTCTTTGTCGTAAATCCGATGATCTCGCCCTGATTCATTGCCGCAGCTACATTGTAAAGCTTTCCATTCACTTCAAGCGGTGCTCCGACAAATACAAGCATATCTTTGTCATTTGTATTTTCTGCAATCTCAAGCAATGCTTTTCTGGAAGCTTTCAGAAGTACGCTGTGGTCGAACAGATCACTACAGGTGTATCCTGTTACACAAAGCTCCGGAAACACAAGAATCTTCGCGCCATTTTTCTGTGCTTCTTCCATAGCATTGATGATATTCTGTGTATTAAATTCCACATCCGCAACGCGGATATCCGGTGTCGCTGCCGCAACCTTCACAAATCCATTTTTCATCTCATCTTCACCCCATCTTCTATATTTGATGTCAGGGCAAAAGCCCCGGCAATACTTATCGAGCCTGTTTTAACAATTCTTTCAATTCATCTACTGTATACTTATATGCTGTATTACAGAAATGACACTTCACTTCAATCTCTTTACCTTCATCGATCATTTCCTGAATCTCTTTCTTTCCGATACTGATGATTGCTTTCTCGATTCTCTTCTTAGAGCAGTTGCAATAGAACTGTGCCGGCATTGTATCTGTAATTTCCAGATCAAGTCCTTCAAGAACCTGCTCAAGCATCTGCTCCGGTGTATGTCCGTTATCCAGCATGGATGTTACAGACTGGATCTTCTGAATGTTTGCCTCCAGCTTATTAAGTACTTCATCCTCGATAAAAGGCATAACCTGTACGATAAATCCACCGGCGCATTTCACTGTATTATCTTTGTTCATCAGAACTCCAAGTCCGACAGAAGATGGTACCTGTTCAGATGTTGCAAAATAATAAGTAAGATCCTCTGCGATCTCTCCTGTCTGCAGGATCGTCTGTCCGGAATATGGCTCCTTGAGTCCCATATCTTTGATGATCGTCATGACACCCTGTCCAAGTGCTCCACCGACATCAAGCTTTCCGTTCTTCGCCGGAAGCATCACATCCGGATTAAATGCATATCCTTTTACATTTCCCTTGCTGTCCGCTGTCACAGTCAGACCTTCGATCTGACCGGAACACTGAATCTGGATCGTCAGCATGTCTGTATCATTCTTCATCATGCTTCCCATCATCACTCCACCTGTAAGGAGTCTTCCCAGCGCTGCTGTCGCAACCGGACTTGTTCCGTGATGCTCTCTTGCCTCCTCAACCAGGTTTGTTGTCACTGCTGCAAATGCACGGATCTGTGCATTTCCTGCTGTTGCTCTTACAATATAATCATTCATGTCTTATTCTCCTCGTCTTTCTTATCTATTCAAGAATTGTATCCAATTCATTTCCCGGATTCTCTGGCAACGATATAGATTCTCTCGCTCTTCTCTGTCGGTTCCTCGTGTGTAACTGCGTCATATGCTGCCTCAAAAACAAGTCCCGAACGTTCTACCAGCTCTTTCATCTCTTCTAAGGTATACCCTCTCTGGTAATGTGTCTCCTGATATCTCCGATACAAATCTTCACTTGCGTCTTCCTGAATGAACAGAGTCAGATCATACTCATTGATCTGTTCTTCTTCATAATAGAAATTATCCCAGATAAAACTACATTCCCCTCTGTCTTCCGCGATCACCGTATCTCCCATGACTTCTTTATACTTATATACAGTATTAAAATCAAACAAAAAGACTCCCTTGGGATCCAGGTAGTTATTCACCAGACGGAATACTTCTTCCAGTTCCTCCGGTTCTGTAATATAGTTGACTGAATCACAGACACTGACAATCGCCCTTACTGTTCCATATAATTCGAACTCACGCATATCCTGAAGCAGATAAAGAATATCCTTCCCTGACTCCATACGTTTCTCCATCGCAAGCTCCAGCATATCTTCTGAATTATCCACACCGATCATGTCATATCCATAATCCGCAAGCTTTTCTGTCATTGTTCCTGTGCCACAGCCCAGATCCAAAAGAATGCCATCCTCTATTCCACGGTCTTTTAAAAGACTGTGAATGTATTCGCCCCACTCTTCGTAAGGTACATTATCCATGAAAATGTCGTAGACCGCCGCAAACCCTGTATAAGCTTCCAACTGTTGACCTCCGTTCTTTTCTGTTTCTACATAATCCATTATATTTTACCACATTTTTCTCTTCTTGACATCAATCATTTCTACATTCTATTGTATTTCTCAATTTCCTGTCTCTTTTTCTAAAAACTCCCATTTTTGTCAAGGATTTTGAAATCATTTCTCATTTTCGTCTCTTTTTTGTTCCAAAATCTACCACTTTTTATAAAAATTTTATATTTGTAACATATTTCCATAACATTTTTGCGTTTTATTCTTCCTTTTAGCACTTTAATATGCTATAATCATAAAGCTGTGTTAATAAAAAATTTTTTATATTAACAAAAGGCGTCGCTATCTGTTGTGGGGACAGCAGGATAGCATAGAAAACAAAAGAAAGGACATTGAAAAAATGGACAACAACAAGAAAGAATTCAAGCCGTATATTCCAGCGGACAAAGTCGTTCCTGAGTTTACGGTGACAGCACTCTTGATCGGTATCCTTCTGGCAATCGTATTTGGAGCTGCTAACGCATACCTCGGACTTCTCGTTGGTATGACAGTTTCCGCTTCCATCCCGGCAGCCGTAATTTCTATGGGAATCATTCGTGTGATTCTCCGTAAGGATTCTATTCTCGAGAACAACATGGTACAGACAATCGGTTCTGCCGGAGAGTCTGTTGCAGCAGGAGCTATCTTCACACTTCCTGCATTATTCCTTTGGGCTGAAGAAGGAAAGATTGCTTTCCCAAGCATCCTTTCCATCGCTCTGATTGCCCTGTTTGGTGGAATACTCGGAGTATGCTTCATGGTACCGCTTCGTCAGGCTCTTATCGTTGAAGAGCACGGAACACTTCCTTTCCCGGAAGGAACTGCTTGTGCAGAAGTTCTTCTGGCTGGAGAAGAAGGTGGATCTAAGGCTGGTACAGTATTCGCAGGACTTGGTATCGCAGCCGTTTACAAATTCCTTGCAGACGGAATGCAGCTCTTCCCAAGTGAGATTGGACATGCATTCAAGAACTACAGCGGAGCACAGATTGGTATGCAGGTTCTTCCGGCACTTGGTGGTGTAGGATATATCTGTGGACCGAAGATCTCCAGCTACATGTTCGCCGGTGGTACACTCAGCTGGTTCGTACTGATGCCAATGATCGCACTGTTCGGTGGAGATGCTACAATCTTCCCTGCTTCAGTTACTGTAAATGAATTACTTGTGGATGGTCCTTCTGCTCTTTGGGCTAATTACATCAAATACATCGGAGCCGGAGCTGTTGCAACTGGTGGTATCATCAGTCTGATTAAGAGCCTTCCTCTGATCGTAAGAACATTTAAGCAGGCCATTGGAAGTATGAAAAAGAATGCCGGATCCAGCAATCAACTTCGTACAGAGCAGGATCTTCCATTCCCATTACTGATCGGAGTTATCATTGTGATCGCTGTTCTGATCTGGATCCTTCCGATCTTCCCGGTTAACCTGGTTGGTGCCCTGATCATCGTTGTATTCGGATTCTTCTTTGCAACTGTATCTTCTCGTATGGTTGGACTGATCGGATCTTCTAACAACCCGGTATCAGGTATGACAATCGCTACTCTTCTCTTTGCTACAGTAATCCTGAAAGTAACAGGTACTACAGGACTTACAGGTATGGTTGGAGCCATCTCTATCGGTGGTATCATCTGTATCGTTGCAGCAATCGCAGGAGATGCTTCTCAGGACTTAAAGACAGGATTCATCGTAGGTGCTACACCTTCCAAACAGCAGGTTGGTGAGATCATCGGTGTTGTTGCTTCTTCAGCAGCAATCGGATTCGTTCTTTACCTTCTGAATGAGGCTTGGGGATACGGAACAGAAAAGATTCCGGCAGCTCAGGCTACAATGATGAAGATGCTCGTTGAAGGTATCATGAATGAGGAACTTCCATGGGCTATGATCCTGATCGGTGTATTTATTGCAATCGTTGTTGAGATCCTCAAGATGCCGGTTATGCCATTCGCAGTTGGTATGTACCTTCCATTCTCTCTGAGTGCTGGTATCATGGCTGGTGGTGTTGTACGTATCTTCGTTGAGAAGAAAAAAGGTACAGAGGCAGAGAAAAAAGCACGTACAGACAGAGGTCTTCTCTTTACATCCGGTATGATCGCCGGAGAAGGTATCATCGGTATCCTTCTTGCTGTATTTGCAGTAGTTAAGATTGATTCTAAGATCATTCTGCCATTCCACTTACCACAGGTTGGCAGTCTGGTGCTTTACATTGCATTACTCGTACTTCTGTACGTTGTATGTATGAAAGCTGATAAGGAAAAATAATTCAATGAAAAAGAAAGACAGTAAAAACTATCTTGACTTTATCCCGGAGAAGAATCCGGAAATTGAATATGAAACAGGTGAGGACGGTATTATTACCGTCCTTATCGAATGGAAGGGATTTTATCACAAGCTGGCTCAGCGCTTCTTCCGTCGTCCCCGTGTAAGTGAAATCAAGTTAGACAAGCTTGGAACTTTTGTGTGGAACTCCATCGATGATAAAAAGGATGTACATGCAATCTCCAAAGAGCTTGAAGCAGAGTTTCCTTCTATGGAACAGCCGCTGACAAGACTGATCAAATACCTTGAGATCCTTCATGATAATCACCTGATCTACTGGAAAGGAGAGAAACGGAAATGATGCATACGATTCTGAAATATCTTCCTTATGTACTGCTCTTTGCAGTTGCTACAATGATTGTCTACGGATGGGGATTGTGGCGTACGATGAGACAGGGAAGCGATCTTGCTAATATGCTCAGTTCCAAAGGAATCTCCAAAGTCAAAAAGACATTGAAGAAAAATGGTCCTATGACCCGCACAGCTCTTGAGCCATATGTGAAAGATCTGACGGCGAAACAGCCATTTATGCAGGAACAAATCAATGTGACTAATCCAAGACAATTTCTTGATTCAATTCTTCCCTATATGGTAAAGCAAAAAATGATCACTGAGGAAAAAGTGAATGGGAAAATTGTATATCAGATCCGCAAGGATTGAAAACAAAAAGGATATCTGCCAGAAGTAATGATTACTCTGACAGATATCCTTTTTGTCTTTTCATCTTTTCATCTTTTTCCACTTTTTTCTTTCTTTTTACACCAATTTACACAGATTTATCGCATTTTTCCTTGACACGCCCCGCTGCGTGGGATACAATAATCTATGGTAAAAACAACACAACTACATCATTTCGGTAGGTGAGGTTACCACAGGGATTGGGATATTTGACATGCTTCAAGCATTCGATAGGACCCGGAGATTGCTGCCGCGAGATTGTGGAGACACGATTAGTTGGTCAGCAGGCTGTGTCGAGAAGGCACAACCTAATGCAATTGATATGCCCTGTGATACTAAAGCTTGAACGATGCATTTTATAAGAAGTCAATACGACTCCGTCATTGTTCAGGCAATGATGGAGTTTTTTGTTTCTCATAAAAATACGAACAAGGGAGGTGAGGTTATGGACTCTGGTGCCAGTAGTTACCACATATGTGGCTCAATAGACAAAAATAAAATAATGCGAGGTAATTATCATGGACAAAGATATTTTTATAAAGCTTCTGGCGCAGCGCGAATTCAAAGCTGTCAGAAGTATTCTCGATGTAATGAACGAAGTGGACATAGCCTCTCTTCTCTCAACTTTAAGTGATAAAGAACTGGCTCTTGCTTTTCGTCTTATTCCAAAAGATAAAGCTGCTGAAGTATTTTCCAATATGGACACTTCCATGCAGACTTATCTAGTAACAATGTTTACTGAGAAAGAGCTGAAAGAGCTCTTAGACGACCTCTATATGGACGATACGGTCGATATGCTGGAAGAACTCCCGGCAAACCTTGTAAAGCGAATTCTGGCTACCGTCAGCGCGTCAGACCGTAGCATGATCAACCAGCTGCTGAACTATCCGGAAGACAGTGCCGGAAGTATCATGACAACGGAATATGTAGACCTGCGTGAGGAAATGACTGTCGGACAGGCGATGGCACATATCAAGAAGACCGGAATCCATAAAGAGACCATTTACACCTGCTATATCACAGAACGCAGAAAACTGGTCGGTATCGTAAGTGCAAAAGATTTGATGACAACAGATGACGATGTTCCGATCAAAGACCTGATGGAGACAGAGATCATCTCCGTGTATACACACGCTGACCAGGAACAGGTTGCACAGCTGTTCACAAAGTATGACCTGCTTGCGCTCCCTGTTATTGACCAGGACGGCCGCATGGTTGGTATTGTTACATTCGACGATGCTATGGATGTTATGGTAGATGAGGCCACAGAGGATATCACAAAGATGGCTGCCATCAACCCTAGTGAGAAGACATATTTTGAAACATCCGTTCTTCAGCATGCAAAGAACCGTATCCCATGGCTTTTAATCTTGATGTTCACTTCCATCATCACAGGAACGATCATTACAAGATATGAAAATGCATTCGCAGCCATCCCTCTTCTCGTATCCTTCATCCCAATGCTGATGGATACCGGTGGAAACTGTGGTTCCCAGAGTGCAACACTGATCATCCGTGGAATCGCACTGGATGAGATCCGTTTTACAGATCTTTTCAAAGTCATGTTCAAAGAATTCCGTATCTCTTTGATCGTCGGTGCTTTTCTTGCTGTTGCCAACGGTGTACGTATCTTTATACAGTATCACAATCCAGGACTTGCAGTTGTGATTGCCTGCTCCCTGATGGGAACCGTGATCATGGCAAAGCTGGTTGGATGTACCCTCCCACTTCTTGCTAAGAAAGTAAATCTCGACCCTGCGATCATGGCATCTCCACTGATCACAACACTGGTGGATACCTTCTCAATCCTGATTTACTTTAATATTGCGACAGTATTATTCCGTTTGTAATAGCAAATCACAAATGGATACAAAATCAAAAAAACATATAAATAAAAAAGTATCAGAGACTTTTAAATTTGCTTCTGATACTTTTTTATTTCTTTTTATTAATTATCTTTCCATCATGCTGATCGACTCGATTCCAACGCTTCCGCCTCGGACAACTTCAATGCTCTTAAATTCTTCCTTCATCAACTTCACAACTGCATCATTCTTTGTCGCAGTCTGTACAAACTCAACCAGAAGACTGTCTTTTCCGTAATCGATCACTTTCGCCTTAAACGTCTCTGCGATCTGAAAGATCTCAACCTTATCTTCCGGTGTACATTTTAAGACTTTTACATAAAGGATCTCTTTCATTCTTACAAATACGTCTGTAAAATCAATTACTTTAATTACTTCAATCATACGGTTAAGCTGCTTCTTGATCTGCTCAAATGTCTCATCATCGCTGACTGTTGCAATTGTCATTCTGGAAACGGTCGGGTCTTCTGTTGTTCCAACTGTCAGACTGTCCAGGTTATAACATTTCCCGGAAAATAAACCGGAAATCTTCGAAAGTACACCAACCTGGTTTTCTACATAGAGAGAAATCCATCTCTTTTTCATATTATTATCCATATCTCTTCCTCGCTAACCTATATTTTCTGTTCTAATCGATTAACAATCCATGATCAAATCTTCAAGTGTTCCGCCCGGCTGAACCATCGGATATACAAGTTCTTCCGGATTGATAACGAACTCGATCAGTGTCGGTGTCTTTGTATTCTTCTTCGCCTCTTCAAATGCAGCTGCGATATCTTCTTTCTTCATGACACGGATTCCTTTGGCTCCGTAGCTCTCTGCAAGCTTCACAAAATCCGGTGTGTACTCCGGCATCTCCTGCCCGTTTGTTCTGCGGAAAAGTGCTCCTGATTTCAGGTTCGTCATACTGTAACGTTTTCCATAGAACAGCTTCTGCCACTGACGTACCATACCAAGATATTCATTGTTAAATACACAAAGAATCAATGGAAGTTCTTCCAATACTGCTGTAGCAAATTCCTGAATGTTCATCTGCATACCACCGTCTCCGGAGATTGCAATAACGTCCTTATCCGGATTACCAAGCTTCGCTCCGATCGCAGCCGGGAAACCATATCCCATCGTTCCAAGTCCACCGGAAGTGATCAACTGCTTGTTCTTTGTAATCTCAATATACTGTGTTGTGAACATCTGATGCTGTCCTACATCTGTTGCAATGATTGCATTGTCAAACTGACGGTTAATCTCTTCAATAATATCCTGCGGTCCCATATCCACGCGGTTCTTCATCGTCAAAGGATGTTCTTCCTTCCACTCGGCAATCTGCTTTCTCCACTTCTTCGTCTCACAGTGCTCTACATATTCATTCATCTTCATAACTGCCTCAAGCGCATCCGCAACGATCGGCACATCAACGTGAATATTTCTGGAAATAGACGCTGTATCAATGTCAATATGAACGATCTGTGCATTCGGTGCAAATTCATGCAGCTTACCTGTAATACGGTCATTAAAACGTGTTCCGATCGAGAATAAAAGATCGCATTCGCTGACTGCCATGTTCGAAGCATATGCTCCGTGCATTCCAAGGTTTCCTATATAAAGCGGGTGATCTGTCGGAACCGCACCGCGTCCCATGATCGTTGTGACAACCGGAACTTCTGTCTTCTCTACAACTTCTGTAAACACCTCATTCGCACGTGCAATATTCACACCGCCTCCGGCAAGGAATAACGGCTTCTTTGCCTTTTTCAGCATCTTAAGCGCACGTTTTAACTGTCCCATATGCACATTCGTATTTGGCTTATAGCCACGGATATTGACTGTATCCGGATAATCCGCACTTCCAAGTTCTGCCATCACATCTTTTGGAAGATCGATCAGTACCGGTCCCGGTCTTCCTGTTCTCGCGATATAAAAAGCTTCTTTAATGATTCTTCCAAGATCCTCTCTGTTTCGTACAATAACACCGTATTTAGTAATACTGCGTGTAATTCCTACAATATCAACCTCCTGGAATGCATCATTTCCGATCAATGGTCTTGCTACCTGACCTGTAAAACATACGAGAGGTACACTGTCATAATTCGCTGTTGCAAGACCTGTTACAAGGTTTGTAGCTCCCGGTCCGCTTGTAACAAGACAGACTCCTACCTTACCCGTTGTTCTGGCATAAGCATCCGCCTCATGGACCAGTGCCTGCTCATGTCTTGGCAGAATGATCCGAATATCATCCTGCTTGTACAATTCATCACTGATATCAATCGTACATGCTCCCGGATAGCCGAAAATGGTATCCACGCCTTCTTCCTTCAGCGCTCTTACAAGTAATTTGTTTCCTGAAATCTGTTTCAATCTATATACCTCCCTTTTCAAAAAAGAAAGCCCCAAGCATGACCTTCATGCCCAGGGCGAATATCCAGTATTTACCGTTCACAGTACCTGTGTCAACAGCCAGATCTATCCATGTCATCACCTGAATTCAGAGATAAGCCTCTGTACATCCACAAGCTGTGTACTACTCCCTGTCTTCGTATTTGCGTAAAGCGTAAATTAATTATAAGTGTTAAAAAATATCTTGTCAACGTCGAGTTCTTGATCTTATTTAATCTATCGCATATGATTTTTCACAGCTCCGACTACTGTATACAGAACCATCATTACAAGATTGGCAAGAACAACACTGGCTCCCGCCGGGGTTGCCGCAACATATGAAAGAGTTACTCCTGCAATCAGACAAACCACAGAGATTACTGCTGCGTTTATTATGACACTTTTAAATGTCCTGCACACTCTCATTGATGTCAATGCCGGGAAAATGATCAGGCTCGAGATCAATAATGCTCCCATCATACGCATTCCAAGCACGATCGTCACTGCTGTAAGTACAGCGATCAACGTATTGTAAACTCCTGCTTTTACACCTGTTGCACGGGCAAATGTCTCATCAAATGTAATCGCAAATATCTTGTGATAAAAAACAATAAACAGGATGAGTACAAAAACGGAAAGTACAAGGCTTAACTTCACATCCTCCGCACTCATCGCAAGAATGCTTCCAAACATATAATTATATACATCCGTATTCATTCCTGTTGTCAATGAGATCACCATTACGCCAACTGCTAGTGACGTTGTAGAAATCAGTGCAATTGCCGCATCTCCTTTGATCTTTGCATTCCCGCTGATTCGAAGAAGCAGGATCGCTGCTACGATTACAACCGGAATTGCGATCGTGAGTGGAGCGGCATTCATCGCAGCCGCAATCGCCATGGCGCCAAATCCCACATGAGAAAGTCCGTCACCGATCATGGAATACCGTTTCAATACAAGGCTGACGCCCAGTAATGCAGAACATAATGCAACCAGTGATCCAACAAGGAACGCTCTTGTCATAAAAGGATAAGACAACATCTCAATCACTGTATCAAACATGTGTCTCACCTCCTAAGAATGTCTTGCCGGCACGACTCTTCTCGTATCCATCTGCTTTTCCAAAGTACAGCACTGTTTCCTGTAAATGAAGGATGTGACTTGCATATTCTACAGCACTCTCAATATCGTGTGAAACCATAACAACTGCGATCCCGGATTCCTTATTGATTCGACTGATCAATTGATAAAATTCTGCTGTCACAATTGGATCCAATCCTGTGACCGGTTCGTCAAGAAGCAAGAGTTTCTTGGTCGCACACAACGCTCTTGCAAGCAGAACACGCTGTCTTTGTCCACCGGACAGATCTCGGAAACATTGTTTTGCGAGGTCACGGATTCCAAGCATGTCCATCTTCTCCCACGCCTGCTTCTTATCTTCTGCTGTGTAAAACGGTTTCATCCCTCTGCTGTTCAACCGGCCGGAAAGAACCACTTCATAAACACTGGCCGGAAAATCTTTCTTCACATCTGTCTGCTGTGGAAGATATCCGATCTCTGTCTGTTTTAATCCATCATCAAAAACAATCTTGCCTTTGTCCACATTCTTCAGTCCCAAAAGACTCTTTACAAGTGTACTTTTTCCGGAACCATTTTCTCCGACAATGCAGAGGTAGTCTCCCTGATTAATCTCAAAATTCAAGTCATGTACGACCATCTGTCCTTCGTATCCAATGGATACATTTTCACATTTGATCAACGCCATCAGTTCAGCACCTCCCTTAATGTTTCAACATTTTTCTCCATAAGACTCAGATATGTCTCTCCATCTGCAAACTGCTCTGCTGTCAGATTATGACAGCTATAAAATTCTTTTACATCAGCATTTGTTGCTTCTGCAATAGCTTTCGCAATATTTTCGTTGCTAAGTTCCATTTTTAATACTGTTTTAATATTCTCATCCTGTACTTTATTGATTAAAAACGCCATTGTAGCTGCGCTTGGCTCTGTGTCCGAAGCACATCCTGAAAATGCTGCATAATAATCCAGACCATACGCTTCTGCAAAATAACGGAACGGAAATCTATCTCCGAAAATCATCAGCTTTCGTTTTGAATGATCCACCACATCCTGAAATTCCTGATCCAATTCTTTCAATTGTGCTACATAAGCTTCTGCATTTTCTTCATAATCAGATGCATTTTCCGAATCAATCTCGCAGAGCTCTTCTTTGATCTGCTCGACGATCTTCACCGCATTTAACGGAGATGTCCACACATGTTCATCAATTTCATGTACAGAATGTGTTTCTTCCTGTCCATGCTCTTCATGATCTGCTTCGTCCTCTTCATGCTCCACTTCGTGCTCTTCATGCTCCGCATCATCCTCGTCATGATCATGACCACGCTCTTCTTTCATTCCTTCCACATGTTCCTCTTCCACTGTGTCAACACAATCCACCAGCTTCAGAGTCTTTCTTCCGTTGTCCGGCATTGATTCAAGAATATCTTCTACCCAGGCATCATTCTCGCCGCCTACATAGATAAACAGATCACTATTCTGGATCGCAATAATGTCCTGTGGCGTCGGCTCATAAGAATGTGTCTCCTCACCCGGTTTTAAAAGCATCTTAAGTTCCACATTCTCTCCCGCGATCTGACGCACAAAATCATACTGCGGAAAGATTGTCGCTACAACACTAATCTTTTTATTTTCTACTTTATTCTGTTCTTTTCCCCTGTTTTGCTCTGTCTGCTGCCCGGACATTCCACACCCGGTCAGCATCATTCCAAGAATAAGACTTCCTGCAAGCAGAAAGTCTCTTACTCTTCTCTTCTTCATCTTCAAATTCATCTTCTCACTTTTACGCTTTTACACTTTCACAGCATCTGTTTTAGCAGCGCTCATATTTTGTAAAAGCAAATTCCAGATCAAAACAAGTCTGTTCTTCTCCTTCTTCCGTCATCTTCCAATCTTCCATCTGATCCAGATTCGGGAAATAAGTGTCTGCCTGGAATTCACGGTCTATCTTTGTTACATATACAGTATCACAATATGGAAGCATCATCTTGTAAATGCTCTCGCCACCGATCACATAAATCTTCTCACTCGGATACTTCTTCAATTCTTCTAAAAGTTCTTCCTCTGAGTGAACGATCACTGCATCTTTCACCTGATAATTTTTATTCTTCGTAAGAACAATATTCACTCTATTCTTCAAAGGAAGTCCGTTCGGGAAACTTTCCAGTGTCTTTCGTCCCATAACTACAACATTTCCTGTTGTTTTCTGACGAAAGAACTTCATATCTGATGGAATGCTCACCAGCAGTCTGTTCTGGTAACCGATTCCCCAATTATTATCTGCTGCTACGATTGCCTGCATACTTCTTCTCCTTTACACAGCGATTGGTATATTCTTAATCTGCGGATGCGTCTCATATCCTTCCAGTTTCACATCATCCGGTGTGAAGTCATAGAAATCTTTCACTTCCGGGTTCAGCCAGAACTTCGGTGCCGGAAGCGGTTCTCTTGAGATCAGTTCCTCAATCATCGGAACATGTCGGTCATAAATATGTGCATCTGCGATCACATGAACAAACTCTCCGACCTTCATGTCACATACCTGCGCCAACATATGAAGCAATACTGCATACTGACACACATTCCAGTTATTTGCCGCAAGGACATCCTGAGAACGCTGGTTAAGAATTCCATTTAGTGTAAGCTTGTCACTGTCCTTTTCCTTTGTCACATTAAATGTCATACTATATGCACATGGATACAGATTCATCTCATGAAGATCCTGATGCACGTAAATATTTGTCATAATACGACGGCTATACGGATTATTCTTCAAATCATAAATCACGCGGTCTACCTGATCCATCATGCCTTCTTTATACTGATGCTTCACCTGCATCTGATAACCATAAGCTTTTCCGATCGAACCATCCTCATCAGCCCAACTGTCCCAGATATGACTGTTCAGATCTTTAATATTATTCGACTTCTTCTGCCAGATCCAAAGCATCTCATCCACACAGCTCTTGATCCCGGTTCTTCTAAGAGTCAGTGCCGGAAATTCCTTAGACAAGTCATAGCGGTTGACCACTCCAAATTTCTTAATGGTATATGCCGGTGTTCCGTCCTCCCATCTTGGGCGTACCTTCTCACCCTCTGTGCTTGTTCCATTCTCTATAATGTCTCTGCACATATCAATAAATACTTTATCTGCGTAACTCAACTATTTTTCTCCTTCTTGACCAATGATTCTTCTTTCATATAGAAACATCACATCGTTACTGTTCACTCCCGTGTCAATCACTCCGCTGATTGACACGGAGGATGCGTGTTTTGACTTGAATGCATCTCGCCCCATCGCCAAAGGCGATTTAAAATGGCGAGATGCGTTGCTGGTCGCACATCGTGTGAACAGTAAACATCACATCTGATAAACCTGTAAGCTTCTGTCTGATTTCTACTTCTTCTGATTAATACTCGCGGATAATGCTGCTCACTTCCAGAATGCTAGGCAGTGCCAAAAGCTCCTCTAACGCCTGCTTCATGTACTTCTCTTTTACACTCTCAGTTACAATAACAAGCTCCGCCTGATGTGGCTGTGTATGTTCCTGAACAACTCTTGTGATACTAACCTTATGATTACCAAATACTTCTGCAACTGCAGCAAGAACACCTGGTTCATTCGTTACCTGCATACGGATAAAGAACTTATTCTTCACATCCCCAATGTCTTTTACCGGAAGGTTCTTATAACATGTACAGCTGATTCTTCCATTGCAGCCATATGCCATATTTCTCGCAACATCGATCACATCTCCCATAACTGCACTGGCTGTTGGGAACTCTCCTGCACCGCGTCCATAGAACATTGCATCATCTGCTGCATCTCCATGAACAAAAACTGCATTAAAGGAATCTCTTACAGATGCAAGCGGGTGTTCCTTATGGATCATCATTGGGTAAACACCTACTTCAATTCCACTCTCTGTGTTATGTGCTACGCCAAGCAGCTTGATCACACTGTCAAATTCTTTCGCATATTCGATATCTTTCGCTGTGATCTTTGTGATTCCTTCTGTAAATACGTTAGGAAATACTACTCTGGAATGGAACGCGATAGAAGCCATGATCGCCACCTTACGTCCTGCATCAAGACCTTCTACATCCGATGTCGGGTCAGCTTCAGCAAATCCAAGCTCCTGTGCTTTCTCAAGTGCGTCTGAGAAATCCATTCCTTCTTCTGTCATCTTTGTCAAGATGTAGTTTGTAGTACCATTCACGATACCGACAACTTCAGAGATGTCATTTACTGCCAGGCACTGCTTCATCGGACGAATGATCGGAATTGCTCCGGCAACTGCTGCCTCAAACAGGAAATCCACATGATTCTCTTCAGCTGTTGCAAGAAGTACATGTCCCTCCTCTGCGATCAGATCCTTATTCGCAGAAACTACGTTCTTACCGGCTCTGAGCGCCTCAAGAATCATCGTCTTCGCCGGCTCTATACCGCCCATAACTTCAATTACGATCTGAATCTCCTCATCTTCAATAATATCGTTCCAATTATCTGTTAAAAGAGAAGCGTCTACGCCCTCTCTCTTCTTATTTATATTACGAACAAGGATCTTCTTCACTTCCATCTGAGCGCCGATTGTCTTCTCCATCACATCTGCACGCTTCTGAATCAGTTTATAGACACCGGATCCTACTGTTCCAAGTCCGAGAATTGCTACCTTTACTGTTTTCATTATGGACACCTCTTTCATCTTTTATCTCTGTGTAATTTGTTCTTTTATTATAGAACAAAGATTTACAACATCCTTCTTTTCACATCTGTTGTGTTTAGTCACAGTAACCACAGTATAGCATGATTTTCTTTCACTAGGAAGTCTTAGACTTAATTTTTTTCATTTTCTCTAATTTTTTTTATTTTTTCTGTTGACATTTTAACGATCTTGTAGTAACATATCTATTGTTCGTCGGAACAATAAGTTATGCGACAGTGGCTCAGTTGGTAGAGTACAACCTTGCCAAGGTTGGGGTCGCGGGTTCGAACCCCGTCTGTCGCTCTGAAGCACTTAGATCTTTAAAGATTTAAGTGCTTTTTTCATATCTAAAACGTTCCCCTCTTGCCATTTTATTTTTTATCAACTATACTAAGTAACAGATTATGTTTTAGAAACCAGGAGGAATTATGAAATGAAATTTATATATCCAGCCGTATTCCGTAAGAAGGAAGATGGAGGCTATGACGCACATTTCCCGGATCTCGAATGCTGCGAGGCATCCGGAGAAACTTTGGACGACGCGATTGACAATGCAAACGAAGCTGCAAGAACATGGATCACTGTTGAATTAGAAGAAGAGGATCCAATCTTCCCACATGTATCTGATCTGGAAGATATTGAACTTGCTGAAGATGAGATTGTAAGAAATATTTCCGTAAATATCCGATTCTACGAAGGATGGGACGAATAAAAAGCTTTAAAAAAGGATTGGCAGTTGTCTAAGTGACAGCTATCAATCCTTTCTTTGTATTTTTAAGTATTTAATTTCCACACTCTATACTGATCTCATTGAACTTGCTCAAGATATCTTCTACCTGAAGTTCTTCTTTTTCTTTTCCTTTGAGATCCATCACAACTCCACCCTGATGCATCATCAGCAGGCGGTTTCCGTATTCCACTGCATAACGAAGATTATGTGTGACCATGATTGTTGTAAGCTTTTTCTCTTCTACGATCTTTCCTGTCAATTTCATAATCAGCTCTGCTGTTTTCGGATCCAGAGCCGCTGTATGCTCATCAAGGATCAGGAAATCAATCGGCGTCATCGTAGACATCAGAAGGGCGATTGCCTGACGCTGTCCGCCAGAAAGAGATCCTACTTTCACATCCATTTTATTCTCAAGTCCAAGTCCAAGCTGGCTTAAAATCTCACGATAATATTCTTTACGCGCTTTATTGATTCCAGAACTAAGACCAAAGAATTTTCCTTTATTGTCTGCAAGAGACATATTTTCAAGAATCGTCATTGTCGGGCATGTTCCCATTGCCGGATTCTGATAAACACGTCCAATCTTCTGATTTCTCTTGAACTCTTTTTTTGTTGTAATATCTTCACCGTTCATCAGGATTTGTCCACCGTCTACCGGAATACTTCCACAGAGGATGTTCAGCATAGAAGTCTTACCCGAACCATTACTTCCGACTACAGAGACGAATTCTCCTTTGTCTACGGTCAAATTGAATTTGTCAAACAGGCACATCTCATTGATAGTCCCCGGATTGTAGTATTTTTCAATATTTCTAAGCTCGAGCATTCTTCTTCACCTTCTTTCTGCGTTCTCCACCGATCACCAGGATCACAAGGAATAATACCGCTGTAATCAGTTTCATGTCCTGTGGTTCAAAGAACTTCAACGCTGCTGCGACACAGGCTTTATAGATCACAGATCCGATCAACACTGCTGTTGTTGCTTTCATAAAGGATACATTTTTAAATAAGCTTGTTCCGATAATAACACTTGCCAAACCGATTACGATTGCACCGGTTCCACTTGAGATTTCAAATACGCGCTGCTCCTGACAGAAGATACTTCCCGAAAGAGCAACAAGTCCGTTTGCAATTGCAAGTCCTAAGATTTTCACATTACCCTGATCTTTTGCAAGAGATGTAACCAATACATCATTGTCTCCTACTGCGCGGAGCAGAAAACCTGATTTTGTCTTCATATAAAGGTCTAATAACACTTTGCTGATCACTGCGATCACAAGCACGATCACAAGTACTTTATAATTTGAAAGGCCATCATGGAAGATTCCATTTACGGATGCATTATCAAAGATACTGTCCTCTCCAAAGATTGGGACATTTGCTGTTTCTGCCAGTCTTAAGTTGATCGTCCACAGTGCTGTCATCATGATAATTCCGGATAAGAGATCTCTTACCTTGAATTTTACATGAATCAGACCTGTGCAGACTCCGGCAAGCACACCGATCAGGAATGATGCCGGCAGTGTCAGGATTGGATGAACGCCTCTTGTGATCATCGTCGCTGTCAGTGCGGCTCCAAGTGGAAAGCTTCCATCTACTGTCAGATCCGGGAAATCCAGGATCTTATAAGTGATGTATACCCCAAGCGCCAGGATTCCGTAGATCAGTCCCTGTTCTAAAATCGTAATATAAATCCCCATAATGTGTTAACCTCTCTGTTTCAATACTATTTTGTAATCTCTGTAAAGCTCTCTACCGCTTCATCTGCAAGATCCTGCGGAACTGTAACCCCAAGGTTTTCAGCAACTTTTTCATTTACATAGAAACCTGGTTCTGTGATTGTCTCAAAATTCATCTCAGATGCTTTCTTCTCACCTTTCAGAATCTCTGCTGCCATCTTACCTGTCTGTTTTCCAAGAGCTACATAATCAAGTCCTTCTGCTGCCAGACATCCGATTTTCACCTGCTCGATCTCACTTCCGAATACCGGAATGTTCTGCTTATTTGCTTTATCAAGGATTGTTGCAAGGGAAGCAACTACTGTGTTATCTGTAAGATTTGTCAGGCAGTCAACCTCTGTCAGAAGTTCATCTGTTGCAAGAGAGATATCAGCTGTCTGTGCGATTCCTTTATCAACGATTGTGAATCCATAGTCTCCGGCAAGCTCTTTATATTTTGCAAGAGCGGATACAGAGTTTGCTTCACTTGTTGTATAAAGGATTCCGATATTCTTTGCATCCGGAAGCATCTCACGGATCATCTCAAGCTGTGCTTTGATCGGAAGTTCATCACTTGTTCCTGTTACATTTCCTGCAGGTGTTCCATCCTCTTTCGCAAGCTTTGCTGCAACCGGATCTGTAACCGCTGTGTATACAACCGGAATGTCGGAGTTCATTGCTGAATTGTAGGCTGCCTGTGCACTTGGTGTTGCGATTGCACATACAAGATCCACTTTGTCTGAAACAAATCCATCACTGATCTGTTTTGCTGTTCCCTGATCTGCTGCCGCATTCTTCACTTCTACTGTCAGGTTCTTACCTTCCTCGATTCCTTCTTCTTTCAGTCCTTCTAAAAATCCCTCACGGCAATTATCAAGAGAACCATGCTCTGCAAACTGTGAAATACCGATTGTGTAGCTCTTCTCGCTGTCGTTGGAAGATGTCTTTCCTTCATCAGATGATCCACATGCTGCAAGGCTCATTGTCATTACTGCTCCTAAAATAACTGCTAATACTCTCTTTTTCATAATTGTTGTCTCCTTTTTTCTTTTTAAATAAATCTGCAAAAGCAAAGGAGCCGATTTGGGATTCTTGTCAATAAGCTGTGGATTCCTTTTTATAAATCAACTTTCCTGATATACAAAAAACCGCCTCAAGCTTATTGCTTGAGACGGTAATAAAATTCATTATTATCGCGGTACCACTCAAATTGACGTTCGTCCACTTTCTCACGTACTAACATACGCTCCTGATTGATAACGGGTTCGGTTCCCGGCGGTTCCTACTCTTTTCATTTCAGGCCGCCCTCGAAAGTCCATTCAGAATCAGAATCCATACAGCAATCCCACCATCTGCTGCTCTCTGTGATCTCTTCTAAAACCTACTTCTCTTTCTCATCGGTTTTTGCTTTTGATGTGTCTTATTGTAGTCGTTCACTTTCTATTTGTCAAGAGAAATTTTATTATATTTTAAATTTCTTTTGATATTGTCAGAAAAATCACTGCGAGAATGTGTAGAAAAACAGCAGGAAAACTCTGTTTACTGTTTTCCTGCTGAAATATCACCATTTATTCTTCAACTATTTCTTCCTGTGCCTCCACAGCAAGGCTAAGCTCTTCCAGCTGCTTCTCGGAAGCCGGTGTCGGAGCCTCTGTCATAAGGCAGGATGCATCTTTGATCTTCGGGAATGCGATTACGTCACGGATGCTGTCCTGTTTTGCCATAAGCATAACAAGACGGTCAAGACCGTAAGCAAGTCCTGCGTGCGGCGGAACTCCATATTTAAACGCATCCAGAAGGAATCCGAACTGGCTGTAAGCCTGCTCTTTTGTAAAGCCAAGTGCCTTGAACATCATTTCCTGGATATCATCCTGGAAGATTCTGACACTACCGCCACCAATCTCATTTCCGTTCAGAACGATATCGTATGCTTTCGCACGAACTCTTCCCGGATCAGACTCGATATACTGGATATCTTCTTCCATCGGCATTGTAAATGGGTGGTGCATTGCAACGAAACGATTCTGCTCCTCGCTCCACTCAAGCAACGGGAACTCTGTGATCCATACAAAACGATACTCATTCTTATCGAGAAGCTCAAGCTGTTTTGCAAGCTCAACACGGAGTGCTCCAAGAGAATCCCATACCACTTTATTCTTGTCAGCAGCAAAGAGAAGCAAGTCTCCCGGCTCTCCATCCATTGCCTTTACAAGTGCATCCATCTGCTCGTCTGTCATGAATTTTGCAAATGAAGACTTCACTGTTCCATCTTCCTGGAGTGCAACATAAGCCAATCCCTTAGCGCCGTAATCTTTAACAAATGCTGTCAGCTTGTCGATCTTCTTTCTCGGCATGCTTCCCTGTCCTTTGGCATTGATACCACGAACACTTCCGCCATTCTCAAGTACGCCTGTAAATACTGCAAATCCACAGTCTTTCACTACATCAGATACATCTTTGAGTTCCATTCCGAAACGAAGATCCGGCTTGTCAGAACCATAACGGTTCATTGCTTCCTGCCATGTCATTCTCTGGATCGGAAGCTGTACGTCTACATCAAGAACTTCTTTAAAAAGTTTCTTAAGATACTTTTCATTTACTTCGATAACATCATCTACGTCAACAAAAGAAAGCTCCATATCGATCTGTGTGAATTCCGGCTGTCTGTCTGCACGAAGATCCTCATCACGGAAACATCTTGCAATCTGGATGTAACGGTCTACACCTGAACACATCAGAAGCTGTTTATAAAGCTGCGGAGACTGTGGAAGTCCGTAGAAAGATCCCGGATGAATACGGCTTGGTACAAGATAATCTCTCGCGCCTTCCGGAGTTGTCTTTCCAAGCATTGGAGTCTCTACTTCAAGGAATCCTTCATCTGAGAAGAACTGACGTGTCAGTGTCATAACCTGACTCTTCATACGAAGATTTCTCTGCAGATCCGGTCTTCTAAGGTCAAGATAACGATATTTCAAACGGATATCTTCTTTTGTCTTTGAGTTTTCTTCAATTGGGAACGGAGGTGTCTGTGACTCAGAAAGTACACGAAGTTCGCTAGGGATCACTTCAATCTCACCTGTCGCGATCTTGTCATTCACTGCACCGGAACGTTTCTCAACCTTTCCGACAACAGCAACTACATACTCTGCACGTAAAGATGCTGCTTTCTCAATGATCGCTGCATCTGTAGTTCCTTCTTCACATACAACCTGTATAATTCCAGAACGGTCTCTTACGTCTGTAAATACAAGTCCTCCTTTATTTCTGTTCTTCTGTACCCATCCCATGATAGTTACAGTTTCCCCAACATTGGCTGCTGAAAGTTCACCACAACGGTGTGTTCTCTTAAGCCCCTGCATTGATTCAGCCATGGTTATTTACTTCCTTTCCTTTTTTCCTATATGTTATCAACAGAATCTCTGTAGCACTCTGTAATATCTGTGTATCCCTGTTCTGCAAGCTGCTCCTTCTGGAACTTCTTGTTCTTCTTCATGTTCATGATCATTACCTGACGGCCTGCTGCACGCTCCTTCTTCGCAAGATCAAGAACCTTGAGCATACCTTCCTTCGGCATATTCTTCTCGATCAAGAATGCCTTCTTCTCTTTGCTTGTCGGAACTTTGTATCCACGCTCCATCAGAAGCATGACAATACGCTCAAATCCGATAGAGAATCCAACTGCCGGTGTATCCTGTCCTGTAAACTTACCGATCATCTTGTCGTAGCGTCCGCCACCACCTACAGATCCGCCGAACTCATCCATAGAAATCTCAAAAATAGTTCCTGTATAATAAGACATTCCACGTACCAGTGTCGGATCAAACAGCATACGGAAATCTGCTTCCTTCGCACTTTCAACGCTTGTGATAATCATTTCAAGAGAGTCTGCCGCATCTTCCGGAAGGAATCCCTGAAGTTTCTCCTTACATGCGCGCACACCCTCTACGTCTCCTGTGATTTCCTTGAAGAGCTGAAGATATTTCTCAACAGATTCCTCTGCATATCCATTTTCCTTCATCTCTGCTGCAACACCATCAAGACCGATCTTGTCCATCTTATCCAGTGTAATAAATACGCTGTCATAATCCTTCTCTTCAAATCCGCTGTAAGCTGCCATTGCTTTCAGGAAACGGCGGTCATTGATACGGATTGTAAAGTTATTGAAATCCAGTTTTCCAAGCAGAGATGTTGTAGCAAGGATCAGCTCAATCTCAGCAAGGTTAGACGGCTCGCCAAGAATATCGATATCACACTGCATAAACTGACGGTAACGTCCTCTCTGCGGACGGTCGGCACGCCATACACTTCCCATCTGAAGTGCTTTGAACGGTGCCGGAAGTTCATTTGAATGATTTGCATAATATCTAGACAGCGGAAGTGTCAGGTCATAGCGGAGTCCTCCGTCTACAAGATCAGCTTCTTCTTTCGCCTCTGCAAGTCTCAGCTTCTCTCCACGCTTTAAGATCTTGAAGATCAGCTTCTCATTATCTCCCCCCTGCTTACTGCACAGGTTCTCGATATGCTCTACACATGGAGTCTCAATGGATGAGAATCCAAAGCTTCTATATGTCTCTTTGATCAGACCGATCACATAATCTCTAATCTCCATCTCTGCAGGAAGAATATCTTTCATTCCTGTTACCGGTTTTTTCTTTAATGCCATAGCACTTCTCCTTTTCGTTCTATCTTTTCACTACTATAATCTCTTGATTTCGTAATGTTCTTCAACTAAAAATATACCTTAATCACGAGTCTTATATAATAAGTCAACTCCTTCTTTAAGGGTTTCCGTTATCGTCTGTTGATGCTTCTCAGAATAGTCCCTAAGTTTCTGATGTTCCTCCGCAGACATTCGGATTGTCACAATTTTATCTTTGATCACGTCTGACTTCGGACGTCCCATCTTAGCCATAGGTAATCTCCTTTCTCTCACCTATTCTATTATACTTTCGTAATACGAAATGTCAACTATTAATGTAAGGGAATTGCTATTTAAAAAGAATACCCGAACTGCCCTGATTTCATCGGCAATATAATAACCTATAGCATTTCTTCCAAACAATCTATAATAGCCTTACAATATGGTACATAAGTTCCATTATCTTTATTAGAATAATATTGTATGAAACTTCTTATTTCTTCTTCCGAATATTCTTCATCATCAAATACCTCCGAAGCTTCTATCGCCTGAAGTCTATCCCTTTCAAGATGAAAACTGTCTAATCCTAAATTATGTATCATTTCCTGTGCAATATTTTCTGTTGTTCTTCCTCTTACACTGTTAATTTTTCCATTTGGAGAATACTTAAATGCTTTTTCCACTTCCATATCCGTTGGAGAAAGCATATCCTTTCTCCACCAGTTCATTTTCCTATGTCCACAATGTTCATCATCTTCTATAATCGTTCCCTCTCCATTACATGAAGCAAATAAATTCTCATATTGCAAATCTTTATCTAAAAAAGATTCTTTTGGCAAAAAATGTTCAATATGAGAAGAACCTGTTGATATCTTTCTCATACAATAGCAACATATTTTCCCTTGTTCATCTACAAGGCACTCTCTTAATTTACGTCTTCTATTTACTCCATCTATATCATCTGTTGAAAAATCGTTTTTATAATGAGGTTCTCTACTATTTTCCAATTTAAAATTTTTCTTCCAATCCTCAAACCATTGTGGAGACTCTTGTTTATTTATTTTTTTCATATCTTCTCCCCCGGGAAATCAGAACTCTCGCTTTTGCAACCCCTTCTGCATATCCATTGGATTTTTCATCTAATATGTCAGCTAACGCTTCTGCTTCATCAAATTTCTTTTCTTCAATACAAGAATACATTTTGTCGATCATTTCCTTAATCTCTTTATTAACTGAAGAAGTATTTAACACTTCTTCTAATATTACATTTGTATCCCACCCCAAAAACGATTTATACATTTTCAAGGAAATTTTCTTTTCTTCTTTGAACATATATAATAAATTGAATGCATCACCTGATTCTCCTAAAATTTGCGGAGAATGTGTAGTGATTATAAACTGTATATTCGGAAATGTTTTCTTTAATACTCCCAACACTTTACGCTGCCATGATGTATGCATATGCAAATCTAATTCATCAATCAAAACCACTCCTGTCCCTTCCAACGGGTTTTCTCTTTCGGGATTTGCCAATGCCATTCTTCGAGCTAAATCTCCAAATAATGCTATTGTACACTTTTCACCATCAGACAGTTGATTTATTTTTAAATACTTGTTATCTTTTCTTACTTTCATTGCCAATGGTTTTCGATCAATATGAATGTCCTCAAATCCGTCTAACATTGCCAACATCGCATGTTTTACCGCTGTTAAACTTTTATCTTCATAATCCGCATTTGCTCTCACTTTTTCTTGATTTTCGATGTCTTCTTGATTTCTAAACCACTTGAACAAATTTCTAAAATCTATCGTACTTTCAATTGCTTTATCAAATGCATCTAATTTTACAAATTGCTCCCTAGATGCTCTTAATGGTACATCCAATACAATTCTATTAACACCATAATTGACAAAAACTGGCATGTTTTTATCATCTACTTCTTCTATCCAATTTCCATTTCCATCATCATATCCTTTTACGATATAAGAATTTTCAAATTTATCTACTAAAACTTTTAAATCACTTATATTATTTTTTTTCCCATCTGCTCTATCGATAGATCGTCCATATAAACTTTCCGTTTCATCTTCAAATGAAAAACTCGCACTTATACTTGCCTTTGATTTTCCATAACTAATATCATCATAATCCAAATCTGTTTTTCTATTTTTACCTTTACCTGTAAGCCTAGCGATAATATTAGCATATAACAAATCGATAGCGCGAAGTATTGTAGATTTTCCAACACCATTTATTCCAAAAATAACTGTCGTTTTTCCATCTAATTCAATTTTTAAATTTTCTACGCCTTTAAAATTTTGCAATGTAATTGATTTAAGTTTCATATTTCACCTCGCCAAATTAACATATCCCTAACTCTATTGTCTGAATACTAAAACGGTATTCCTTTTATTAATAAAAATTATACAATAAATGTTTATTCTCCTCAAGATTCACCATCATTTTTTAGTAAGCCCTGATTTCAAAAATTAAGAACCGTCGTGACTGGCAGTCAAAAAACAAAAAAATCTCCGAATACTATGGAGTTGAAAAAGCCTTATATGGCAACAATGCTTCTTCCTTGGATTACCTTTTGGATTGCTGTTTCCATCAATCCCGAAACAGATACTTTGATAACGCTTATCATCACGGCAGCTGTACCGCTTATTATGAGAAAGCATAGATTTGTTGTTAACTTCCAGAAATTTTACAGCTAAATCGAGTTTCTCCTGATGTAACCGGTACAGATCAAAAACACACTATTTAGTATCCGTTCATAAACTCATCCAAGTCTTCCAGTGCTTTTCTCAATTTCGGATTTCTTTCTCTTGATATTAATTGTGATAGTTGGACAGCAAACAAACCGTCTCAACGTGGCACGAGAGAATAGAAAGTACGTCAAATCCCCTGCCACTTCGTCCAACTTAATCCACCGCTGTTTTTAGTGTTATGGTTGTAAGATGGAACATATCTATTTCTTATAGTAATTGTCTTATTATTTTTTCCACACCTTCTATATATTCGTCCATACGCTTTCTTTTGTAAACATAAATATAAGATGGGTGATGTATTGGAACATAATATGTCCCTTTATACTCTTTATAATGATATTCAAACTCATCCCATTTTTCAAATTCAATTTTTAAATGCTTTCCTACTGATGAGTACACCTTTTCCCCTAACAAAAAAACTATTTGGGGAGACATTGTATGTATTTCACTAATCAAATGTTCAAAACAACTATCAATTTCTCTCCGATTAGGATAACGTAATTTTTGCTGTTCTGTCAACGGAAGACATTTTACTAGATTCGTTTTATAAGTACTAACATCTTCACATATCTCTTCTATCTTTTGTATCAACATTCCCGTATTAGTCTCTGGCGACAACGGCAATTCTACATCAGATGACATCTTTTTTGCAGAAAGACCTACCCAAAAAACTTGGCATTCTTTTTCTTCATCTAATAATGGTTTTTGATTAAAACATAAACCACACTTTTGACATTTACGTATCTGTTCTAACATTGTTCTCCCTCTGTAAGTTCCTGTGTTTTAATAATATATTCGTTTAGCAATTCATCAGATTCTGCGCTATAATTTCCAAAATCAAAGTTAAACTGCGATCTACCATCAAAATGACTTATTGCTTCATTAAATTTGCATCCATGAATAACCCCTGTTTCTTCCATTATTTCATTATATAATTGTGTGCCATGATAAGGTCTAAATTGGAACACACTTGTCCTAAACTTCCCTGGCGTTTTTAGAGATATTTCTTTTATTCTGAAAGCCAATTCAAATGTTTTTTGAAAATCTTCCTTTGTTTCTTTAGGAAAACCATAAATAAAATACCCTTTTAAATCAATACCATTCTGCAATATTTCTGTTGAAACTCTAACAATATCATCCGGTTCTCCTAATTTGTTGATTCTTTTCCTTATAGTTTCTGAACCAGATTCAATCCCCATAAATAATTCTTTGCAATTTCCAATCCGAAGTTCTTTTACTTTATCAATTGCACCTAACAGAGATAGCACATGTACCATTCCCCGCCAGCTTAATTGTGGAAACTGGGAAAATATGCTATTTGCTATGTCTATACTTTTACCATTGCGCAAAAATAAATCATCCAAAATGCGTACGCTCTTTATGTCTGGATATACGGATAATATATCTCTAATTTCCATTACAACGCTTTCTTTGGTTCGAGTTCTGATTATAATATCTTTATTTAAGCTCCTTGCTCCTCCACAAAATGCACAATCAAATGCACATCCTCTCGATGTAATAATTGCTATTTCTTTTTCATTATAATGATTAACTGTTATTTCATCTCCTAAATATTTCCTATTCAAAAAGATATTCGAAATCTCTTTTGGAAAATATATGGAGTCATTATTAACTCTGTATACAAATTTATGGCCATTTTGCTCTTCTGGTTTCTGAACACAACTTTCTCGAACAAGGGCCGGTATTATAAACTCACCCTCGCCGATAATAATGTTTAACTTATTTTTGACATCCCATTGAAGCAATTCTTTGTAAATACTCTTAACAACCTGTCCTCCGATAAAACACTCACATCCCGTTTCTATATTTTCAATAATATATTTCACCATATCATAGTTTTGCGTAAAAATATTAATACCAACATAATCAGGTTTGTTCTTGTTGATAAGGGCCACTATCTCTGGAACAGATTTTGTTTCTTTTACACAATCTATCACTTCAACATCTATACCTGTTCTCTCTAAGTATGTTGCAATATACCCTAATCCTAATGGTGACAAATACTGCTCTTTTTCTTTTGTGGTATCCCAAAAAATAGGCGAATTGAGTAAAATAAATCTTTTCATATACTCCTCCAATTATTGATCATATAAGAAACCACTTTTTCTACATTCACGTTTAGATTATCATTATTGTAAATGCGCATAATATTTACATTTCTCTTTTCTAATTCTTTAATTCCTTTCTCCATGTAATAAAGTTCGCTATTTGATTGATTTCCTTTTTCAAATCTAGTCAATATACTTCGCTCCGCCAATCTTTTCTGCAAAACTTCACTATCAGCAAATACTGCCAATTGTAGATCTGGCTTTATGATTTCTGCATTTAAATTTAAAACAAATGTGTCACTAACACCATCCATTTCCTGTAAAATCAAAGAAGATAGAACATATCTATCTGTAATGACCAGTTTTCCCTTCTTTAATTCTGGAACAATTTCGTTTTCTATATGTTTGTATCTATCCGCTGCAACCAAACAGGCTAAACTTATTCCTGAATATTCTTCAGCAAAGCGTCTTGTGAATCTACCCAGTTCCGTATTCGTAGGCTCTTTTGTAATATACACAATATAACCTAATGATTGCATTTTTATTTTAATAGCTTCTATAAGTGTTGATTTACCAACACCATTTGGTCCATCTATAGCTACAAAGAAACCATTTAAATTACCTTTTTCCAGCATTTATCTCTCTCCTTTATTGAGAATTAATTAATCCTAAATAAGGTATAACACCTTTCATCATGTCAATCCTCTTTTCTACTAGTTCCCGGCTTCTATCTCATCCATCTTCTCAATTGCTGTATTCACAGTATTCATATCAGGAATCATTACATAAGCTGATACATTCATAGAATACGGAACCTTTGATGCTCCGCTTCCATCCACACTATAGCTTTCTACGGACCACTGGCCACCGTCACTTAACTGCTGACGCACATGGTCTGCAATCATGTCATATGGGATGTTCGTCTCAAAGCTTCCAGCCAGACTGTCCATCGTCTTGGAATAATTCTTCAAAAGTGCCGGACTCATCGCCTTCTTAATAACACCTTCGATCACATGCAGCTGGTTCTTTCCACGCTGTCTGTCACCTTCCGTAAATGCATATCTCTCACGTGCAAATGCTAATGCCTGTGAACCATTTACAAAGTTCTCGCCTTCTACAAAAGAATAGCCCTGTGAATTTTTTGTATCAAATGTATAATCAGACACAACTGTAATTCCGCCTAATGAATCGATGATCTTTTCAAAACCGTTAAAATCAACACGGAAATAATAATTGATATCTCTCTGATACAGCATTCCTAATGTATCCTTGCTGACATCAATCCCATAAATTCCCGCATGCGTCAGCTTATCAGGAATACCACCGGAAATAGACAATGGTACAAAATAATCTCTCGGAGTGGATACTAACAATACCTTGTGTGTCTCCGTATTCACTGTGGCTACAATGTTAACATCACTTCTGCTGTTCGTCACTAATCCATCTCGAGAATCAATTCCACTGATATATACAGAAAATGTCTTAGATAGCTCCTCATCTGACTGCACTTGTTCGGAGTTGTCTGCCTTCTTCTTGATTTCTTCAATGTGGATCTGTTTCATCTGAGATCTTACAGTTTCATAATCCTCCCGCTCCTCCAAAAGGCTCAGAAAACCGATATTCAAAATGATAACATCAACATCCTGAGACTTCTCGAGTCCGTCTACAAGTTCAGATACATCCGCATACTGTTTCGTCTCGACAGTTCCGATCACACCCTCGACCTGCTCTAATGCAGCATCTGTATTCTCTCTGTCTAATGTCTCCAGGATTCCGTAGGTGTATCCCTTCGTATCTTCCAAAGCTTCTGCTGCATCCGAAGAGCGAACATAAACTGCAATTCCTACCCCTTCGTCGTCCGGCTTTGTTATTTCAGTTAAGGTATTGATTCCTTTTTTCAAATAACTTCCGCCAACGAGGCAACAGATTGCTGTCAGCACAACAAGAATAGCACCGATCACAAACGGCAGCTTCTTCTTAAAATTCATTGTCAATGCAAATATAATTCCTGTAATTATAAGTACTCCAAAGCTTGCAAGTATCAATAACCCATTCGGAATCATCTTGGTAGAAGCTAGAAAGATCACAAATGCTGCTAATATGATCAATTCTACTATTGCCGCTATGATTCCCGGTATTCTCTTCTTCATTTTCTATCCTTTCCTGATTTTACACCAAACTGTCCACCCATCATCATTTGCTTTAACGCACTAAGATTATACGGTCCTGCTACCTGTAACCTTCACTTGATTTATCAATCAAAAATTCTTGTAATATCCTGATATCGGTTCACTACACGATAAATCAACAATCGGATTGATCCACAGTTTTAACATCTTATTCCCCTACAAGAGCTTTCAACTCATCCAGATCCAGCCAGCCTTCTTCGTCTTTCACTGCTTCTTCGGCTTCCTGCAACTTCATCAGAAGCTTTTTCTCTGCACGATCACGCTCATAGTCTTCAATATCCATAACAACAAAACGTCCTCTGCCATTCTTAGTCAGATATACCGGTTCTCCTTTATGACAGTTTTTCAGGACTTCATTATAATTTCTCAAATCCGATACCGGTAAAATATTTGCCATATTCTTTCAGCTATTTCCTTTGATTTTAAATTGTTTCTTCTACTTCTAGTATACATAAAAAGCTGTAAAATTCAACGTGGATTTTTACAGCTATACAATCGTTTTTTTATTCCTTAATTTCCAGTCTGAAATAACCCTAGAATCATCTTAAGCTGAAAATTTACATATGATTAGCACCTTGAATGTAAACTTCCAGAGATTTTACAACTAAATCCAGCCTATATCCATTCATCGGCATTCCGAATCAAGTCAATGATTTCATCCAATGAACGCTCGCTTTCCACGTATGCATCATACACATATCTATCTTCGAACAAATGACCTCTATATCCATACTTTTGATTATATGTTTTCGCATAATCACCCGCTATTTTCTGCATAATCTTCCCAATCTCATAATTTGATGTTTCAACCAACAGATGGACATGGTTTGTCATTAGACAATATGCATGCACTTTTGCCTCGTACTCTTCTGTAACTTTTTTCAGTATGATCAGAAATATTTCATAGTCCATTTCTTCTTTAAATATCTCCAGTCTTCGAATCCCTCTTTCCATTAAATGATAGATAGCTCCAGGATACCACTCTCTTTCTTTTCTTCCTATATTCTCACCTCTTATTTCATTATTTGTTCGTTTATACGTATTTGATTGGTAAATTTTTTACGAAAGCTCCTTTAGTGCTTCCATATATCCGATCAACCTTTTCTGCGCATTTGTATCTAATTTTTGATATGTTTCTACCAGCATTCCGATTTCTGTCTCTTTACTAATCACATAAGTATTATTATCCCTGCTTCTGTTTCCTGTATGCTCTGCTCCTGATAACAGCTCATATGGTGTCACATCCAACACTTCGCAAATGATCAAAATCTTATCACTTACCGGATTTGTTCTTTTTTTCTTCCAATCACTTATGGAACTCTCTGCAATTCCTGTTCTCTGGGCAAATTCTTTCTGACTCATTCCTTTTTCTTTTAATAATTCAAAAATCTTATCACTGATTGTTTTCATTTTTTCACCTATTCTTTCTTACTTTCTTTTCATCTACCAGCAACTACACATAATGTAGTTGCTGGACACTTAATTGCTTTTATTATTCTCATAAGTTTATCACTTTACAAATAATTTGTAAATGCGAATTTATATGTTTATAGAAACTTAATAGTGCCTGACACCTTTTATGCCTCTGAATCCATCATGTCCTCGATTCATAATGTCGTACTTCTTCCTTCCGCCGTCACTGTCATTCAACTTCTCAGCCACCATATTCACATAAACGTTTCCCAGTGGATTTTCTAAAAAGCAATGACTGGCATCTGTAATACTGTCACCTAAAAATATAATCTTTTTCATCTGTCCTTAACACCAAATGGCCTTATACTATAAATTGCATGAATTATAATTCCTGTCCGTCCTTAATTACCATCTTAAGCTCCAAATTCTCGTCTAATAATACGATATTCGCTTTCTTTCCCGGTGCGATCGAACCATATGTATCTTCAATCCCAAGACTCTTAGCCGGATTGATCGTCGCACATGCTACAGCCGTCTCAAGCGGAATCTCCATCTTCTTAACTACCGTACGCATACAGTCTGCAAGGTTTGTAACAGATCCTGCAAGTGCTCCATCAGATACCAGTGTTGCATGATTACCGACTACTTTTACATCCAATCCACCAAGTGTATACTGTCCGTCCGGCATTCCGGTCGCACGCATACTGTCGCTGATCAGGATCATACGGTCTGCTCCCATCATCTTGAACGCTGCTCTCACCATCGATGGATGGATATGTACACCGTCACAGATAATCTCTGCCATTACATGTGCACTGTCGGACACTGCTCCTACAACACCCGGTTCACGGTGAGTGAATGCAGGCATCGCATTAAAGAGATGTACGGCATGATTTGCTCCGGCATCGAATGCTGCTTTCGCATGTGCATAATCCGCATTGGTATGTGCAAGCGAAATGTTCACTTTATCTTTCATTGCTTCTACAAATGCAACTGCGTCCTCGCTTTCTTCCGGCGCAAGTCCTACAAACTTCACAAGGCCTTCCGAAGCATCAAGGAATCTCTGACAAATGTCCGTATCACAAGGCATGATATTTCTTTCATCCTGCGCTCCTTTTTTCACCGGGCTGATGAACGGGCCTTCCATGTTCACGCCTACAAGATCCGCCCCCTTCGGATTCTGCTCTTTTTTGTATTCTGCTGCTGTTCTTAA
>OHKZ01000264.1_pt1 | contig 36064 bp, 35 predicted proteins | sample 1569011 | NCBI WGS metagenome assembly OHKZ01 (sample SAMEA3879564, study PRJEB24766) | human gut metagenome | biome: human-associated habitat; feature: feces | place: USA | collected 1985/1987
TCGGTGCAAGCAAGAAAAAATCGCATAATTAGTGCAATGAGTGGGCAATTCCAATCGGAGTTGCCCATTTTTAAAACAAACAGAAATACAAATCGAAATTTGAAGCGGAGGTATGTATTATGAATATAGGATTTTGGTCGTGTATAATTTTGGTAATACCATTTCTGATTATAGGTGTGTTATTTGCGATTTTTAAGGAAAAAGCAGCAAAATTTGTTTCAGGATTTAATTCATTTTCTAAAGAAGAACAGGCATTGTATGATAAAGCTCATATCTCTCGTGATATAAGAATCAGTGCTTTATCTGTTATTAAGGGCAGAGGGACAAAAAGCCTCTCTGCCCTTAATGAACAAAGCATGTTCTTTTAGAAAAATTTAGTCGTTGACAGATAACATATCTTGCATTATAATACATTTAACAATTAGGTTAAATGTTAAATGAGGAGCGTGATGAATTCTTGGGTATACAAGATACATTAAAAGCACTGGCAGATCCAATACGACGTGAGATTTTAAATTTATTGAAGAATGGACGGCTTTCTGCTGGAGAGATATGTGAACATTTTTCAGTAACGGGAGCTTCTATATCCAGACATCTGGCAATATTGAAGGAGGCTGATTTAATCCGAAATAAAAGAGAGGGAAAATTTATTTATTATGAATTAAACACTTCCGTATTGGAAGATGTCATGTTGTGGATTATAGATTTGAAAGGAGTATCGGACGATGAAGGAAATGATAAAAAAATATAGAGGTTCATTAATATGTTCTGTTCTGGTAATGCTCATCGGGGTTTTAGTAGGATTCACTAGTACACAGAGCATGTGGGCAAATGTGTTTTTTGTAGTGACGGATTGTGCGCTGGTGGCAATAATATTTTATGATAACCGGAACAGACAGCAGAGCCGCAAGATTATAGGAATGACGATGTGGATTATACCAATTATAACATTACTCTATAATGGTATTGCAAGACTGGTCAATATGGGTGCAGATATGGAAAATCTGTTTATGGCAGTAATTTACTATGGAACTGGACTGCTGTTTATGGTTATTGGAAATTATTTGCCAAAAGTGAAACAGAATAATACCATAGGAATAAGAGTTGTATGGTCTTTAATGGATGAAGAAAACTGGAATGCAACACATAGATTCAGCGGCAAATTATGGATGGCATCAGGTATTTTATGTATGCTTTGTGGACTTTTTGGGGAAAGCATGGCTGCACTGGTTGTGTATATTATAAGCATTATGGCAGCTGCAATCATTAGCATTCTCTACTCCTACCTTTTTTATAAGAAAAAGCTGGCAACCGGAGAAGGCTTAAAAATTCAGTATAATACAAAAAAAAGTGTGATATATCTGATCATCGCAATTTCCACTATTGTGTTTACTATATGGACTTTGTTTTGTGGAAGCATTCAGATTCGTTGTAATGATCGTGATTTTAACATTGAAGCAAAAGGATGGAATGATTATACAGTGGAGTATTCGCAAATTGACAGCATTTCTTATGAAGAAAATGTATTGCAGAACGATAATAGTTACAGAACTAATGGTCTTGGAAACCTGAAGTATGCTATGGGAAACTTCAAAAACGATATCTTCGGAGATTATATCCGCTACACTCATGCCTCCTGCCATTCATATGTTGTCATGAACATAGATGGAAAAATATTAGTTGTAAATGGGGAAAATGACGCAGAGACAAAGGAAATCTATCAGAGAATAAGTGAGAAGGTGTCAAAGGAAAGAAAATAGTTGTCGGAAACGCTGAGAAGAAATTATTCTCAGCGTTTCTTATCTCCTTATCGTTCAATCAATTATTTGCTACAAAAATCAGAAGCATTTCAATCAGTTCACCATGTCACTTTTATTTTGTGTTATACTGTTTTATAGGATTTTCTTGCCCTTGTATTTGCCCTTATCAGAGTTCGTAAACACTGGTGGGACGATATAACACAAGGGAAACAATAAGGGAAAGCTCACCTGCGACCAATCCAGTGTTTTCAATGGTTTGCGGAGAATTTAATAACAAAATATAACAGTTATTAAATTTCTTAAAACAGGTGAAATCTCAATCGGAATTTATCAGAAAATGAGGAATAGTTGAAATGGAGGCGCTATAATAACATGAAGATTGAAGGGAACCAGAAAGAACTGGATGCAATGGTAGAATTTCATAAGGGAAACCGTGTCGAGGGACTGAGACTGCAAGAAGAATTTGCAGCGGAATTTCGTAAGGAGTATAAAGACAAAGATCACTGTCCTTGTCTGAAAGCCTGTCGTTACCACGGAAACTGTAAGGAATGTGTAGCAATCCACAGAGCGCATCAGGAACATGTTCCTAATTGTATGCGACCATTGATTAATAAAAAATTGAAATTGATGTCAGAATTAACAGAGCATACCTTGGCAAATGAAATAGAAGCTCCACATGAGATTTTAAGAAAATAGGCAAGTCAAATTCCCGTTTATTGGGAAGTCGCAGAGAACGAAAAATCGGTATTTGTGGGGTGGTGAATATGAAAAAGAAAATTTTAAAAGCAGTTTTAGGTATTCTTATTTGTTGGGGGATTTTTGTTGCTATTGAGGGATTTCGTTTGATTGGAAGCACTGACCCAGGAAAATGTCCGCTTATAACACTTGGAAGCACACAAACTGCGGATGAAATTGCTGATTATGGAAGTTTAGGATTTTCACAAACATATCATCTGACAAACGGCGATGCATTTGTATATGGTGAATTTCGAGTTTGGGGAATCAGAATTGCAAGATGGGAGAGTTAAATTCAAGTTTGTTGTTTTAAAAATGAAATAAAGTTCCAGTAATCATAGAGTGTATGGATTCAATTCCATATGCTCTTTTTCTTTACTTAATTTCATGAAAAATGTAAAAATCTAATGTTACGAGTTGCATTAAAGAAAACTCGTAAGAAAAAAGTAAAAAAATTTGCTTTTGACCACTGTAAAACATGCTCTGAGCGTTTCGTTATATGAAGGGATAATTTTTCTTTCATATTTCAAAGAAAAGAGGATAAAGAAATGTCAGAAAAAAGATGTTATACAGTTCAAGAGTTACAGGAAATCTTAGGAGTCAGCAGACCTACTATTTATAACCTTTTAAAGAAAAAGGAATTCCGGTGGATCCAGTTGGATGGCGGAAAGTATCGCATCTCTAAGAAGAGTTTCGATGACTGGCTCGATAACTTGGAACAGTAAAAAACAGGGTGTTGATCAGGCAGATTTTGTCTGCAATCGACATCCTAAATTTTTATCTGGATTTGAGATATGATATAAGAAAAAACACTAACACTAAAAAAGACAGGAAGTGAAGAATAAATGGCAACAGCAATTATGAAACAAAAAGAAGTTCCGGAAATGGACGATGTTGAAGAGATCATTTCAAAGATATCAGAAGACAGTCCTTACAAACGGCGTCCGACACAAAAGAGAACCTGGATGACCGTGCCGGAAATGGGAAAGCTGCTGGGATTAAAAAAGACAGATCGATACTGGCTGGTGCATAAAAATGTTTTTGAATCAAAAGAGATTGCCGGAAAGATACGAATCAATATTGCCAGCTTTGAAAAATGGTACGCCAATCAGATTAAATACCATAAAGTTACCGGAGAAGAACCAGGGAAAGAATTGAAATCCTGGTCCTATTCCGTTAAGGAAGTTGCGGATCTGTTGGGTGTTGATGAGTATCTTGTTTATGATTTACTCAAGAAAAATCAAATGGAAGCTGTTATTGTCGATTACTGGAAACGAATACCAAAAGAATCTTTTCAGAACTGGTATAAAAGCCAGTCCCGGTATCGAACAAAGGAAGACAGAAAAAAAGACGCTCTTCTGGAAGATGCAACAATTACGATGCCTGAGATGGCACAGCTGCTTGGAACAACCAGAAGCGCAGTATATACAATTCTTGATAATCCAAAGTATAGTCATTTTTTTGAATTCATTGTGATTGCAGAAAAGAAAAGGATCACAAAAGAGAGTTTTCGAAAATTCCTGGAAGGTCAGGATCGGTATAAGCTGGATCCATCGAATGATTATGAAGAACTTGCACAGGAACAAAATATTGCCCTGGCTAATTTCCGGCGGAAGAAATTATCACAGACCGGAATACGAGGAAGCAATGGAAATATAAAGTATCTTACTTTTGATGAAGCTTCCTATCTGGCAAAGGTCAGCAGAAGCATGATCAACAAGTGGGCGGATAAAGGAAAGTTCACAGTAATAAAAGTTGGCAGTCGAGTTAGGATCCGTCGGGATGAATTTGAGGACTGGATGGAGCAAAGAGATTTGGAAAGGAGTATGCAATAATATGGCATCTATAAGAGAACGAAACGGAAAATTCAATGTAATCTATTCCTATACGAATGAAAAAGGTGAGAGGAAACAGAAGTGGGAAACCTATGAAACGAAAGCCGAAGCAAAGAGAAGAAAAAAAGAAATTGAATATAAAAAAGAGATGGGATCATTTGTCGTCCGTAAATGCAAAACACTGGACGAGCTTATTACAGAATATGTTGCACTTTATGGCAATTTATATATTCATGAAGCGAAAATATCAGATGAATTATATGAAGAGTCTTGGATTGCTACAGATGAGGAAGTTCATCGGTTCCTGTCAAAATATTTATGGAAGCTTTCTCTTAATGATGTAATTATATGAAAGAATATGCTTAGAAAATGGAAAAGACAAAGGAGCTGGTTACAATTGTATGTACTCAGCTCCTTTGTGTATAATAACACAAGGAATGATTCATCAACCGGTATCCTAAGCTAAAACAAGGAATGAATCCCTATAGGAACATAGAATATTTTGAGAAACGAAAAGAATTCATCAGGAGAAAAAGAAAAATAGCAAAGAATCGAGTTGCCGCTGCTAATCCTACTTATGTATAAAAGGATTAGTAGTCATCAAGGCTCGAGCCGTATACAGGGAAACTTGTAAAAATATAATGGATGGCTGCAACTTTTTTCATATGACTTTTGTATATAAGGTAAAGAGATGAAAAGAAGGTGGGAGGTGGAACGTATTGAGTAATTATTATGATGAGAATGAACTAATTAGACGAATCCAAAAAGGAGATGAATCAGCGTTAGCAATAATAATTTCGGAATATCATGCTTATGTCGGAAAAATTGTATACAGTATCTTAGGCAGTTACTCTCATAAAATTGATCTTCAGGGTGTGGTTAATCAGATCTTTTTTACCTTGTGGCATAAAGCTAATAAAATTGATCCATCGAAAAGCGTTATAATAAAAGGTTATTTAGGCATATTGGCCAGAAATACAGCTATAAATGAAAAGAAAAAATGCATACCAGATTACCAGATAAATGATGAGGTCATAGCAGATATTTCCGATGATTTTAACCAGGTTGAATTGAGATTACTGCTGGCAAATGCTCTGAGAAAACTGAATAAGGATGAGCAGTTAATATTAGTTCTGTTTTATTTTCAAAATGAGAAAATAGCCGATATTTCCCGCATTACAGGTATTCCGGCATCCACAGTAAAAAGCAAACTCAAACGCTGCAAAGAGAAGATGAAAAAATTTTTGGAAGAAGGAGGAAATCAGTATGAAAATTTCGTATAACGATATGTTTACTAACATTTCAGATGTTGCTTATGAAATATTAGAAGAAAATGATATGTTTAATGATGAAACCGATGATATGTTTTCTTCAGATAGAACTTGTAAAGATGTAACAGATATGATCCATGATCAGAAAATCGTGAGAAAAAGGCATTTTGCTATCAAGAGTGTTTTACTGGTTGCAGCTCTTGCTGCAATGTCGTCTATTCTTGCTATTGCTCACAACTACGGTGCAGCATTAATTGATGACAGCAACCGGCATTTAGTTGGAAAAGGACTTCATGGAGAAGGACAGATAATAGGAGCTGATGAAGAGATAGAGGTTCCGGATGAACCTTCAGATGGAATTTGGGAAACAACAGCTCGTATTAAATCATACAAAAACGTAAGCATTAGTCCAAACAGTATAACAGAATTTGCTGTATCCGGTGACGCCGGACAATATATTACTCCGGAAATTATATTTGGCAACAATGATTTAGTCATTTTTGAGCAGGAAGACGGATCAGGCTGGGAATTAAATGAGGGAGAAACCTTAATGATTCAGGCAACGGAATATGAAGCAGAAACAAACGGTGGAAATGGCCAGGGAATCATGTATTTTTATATCTGTGACGGTGAAATATTAGATAGAAAATCAGAGCCTCGTAAAGAATTAAATCAAACCTTTGAATTAACTGCATAAAAATCCGGAGAATATTATATCTGTCTTTTAGGTGTAAGCTCAGATCCTATATCTTTAAAGGAAGGAAAAATAGTTATTAAATAGTAAAAAACGGTTATGAGAGAGAGTGCGATTACCAGGTTAGGTGATCGCACTCTCTCATTTTTTTATTATAGGAAACTTCAATTTTTTTTAAAATTATGCAATTTTTTTTAATGTTCCATTGTATATATAGGCAAAGAAAACTGGGCGCTTTCTACATATGAAGGAAATGTCTCTCTTATCAATAACTATATTCTTCCGATCATTGGTGATACGAAACTCTCAGAGATCAATACCCGTTTCATCGAAAGATATTATCAGAGTCTTTTGAAGAGACGTGCAGTTATCAATCCATTGAATAAAACCAGTCGAAATGAATTTGTATCTTCCAGTACGGTCAGGGATATTAATAAGCTGCTTAGAAACTGTTTTGAACAGGCAGTGAAATGGGAGTTGATGGAGAAGAATCCTTGCACCCATGCGACTGTACCAAAACATAAATCACAAAAAAGAGACATCTGGACAGCGGATACATTGATGTATGCGCTCAGTGTCTGTGAAGATGAACGATTAAAGCTCGCAATTAATCTATCTTTCTCATGTTCCCTGCGACTTGGTGAGCTGCTTGGTCTTACCTGGGATTGTGTAGATATTTCTCATGAGGCAATTGAAGAAAACCGTGCATATGTCTTCATCAACAAAGAATCACAGCGTATAAGAAAAGAATCTTTAAATGCATTGGATGGAAAAGATGTGTTGTTGGTATTTCCGACAAATCATAAGAAGAATTCTACGGTCCGCATTCTGAAAACACCGAAGACAGAAAGTAGTGTACGTAAGATATTCTTACCGAAGAGCGTTGCTAATATGCTTGTAGACTGGAAAGCTGAGCAGGATGAAATGAAAGAAATCCTGGGTGACGAATATATGGACTATAACCTGGTTATGGCAAGTACCTTTGGTCTTCCTCTTGGTGATGGAGCAATCCGTGGCCCTTTAAAGAAATTGATCGAGGACTATAATCTCCCACCGGTTGTATTTCACAGTTTTCGTCATAGCAGTGTTACTTATAAGCTGAAACTGAATGGTGGAGACATCAAGGCGGTACAGGGTGATTCCGGCCATGCTCAGGTCAATATGGTTACAGATGTGTACTCTCATATTCTGGATGATGACAGAAGGAAAAATGCAGAGCTTTTTGAAGAAGCATTTTATGAGAAAAAGAATCTGGATCCACAGATGCATGTACAGCAGGAAAATAATAATACTACTGTTGCTGATGAAGTCGATCCGGAACTTCTGGCAAAAGTATTGGCGAATCCAGAGATGCGGGCATTGCTCAATTCACTGGCGAAGACGATGAAGTAATGAAAAATAGTGAAAAAATAGTGTAATTTTAGTGAAAAAACGATTCATAAAACGATATAATATATGGATGAAATGAGGATATTTATTGTGTATATGGATATTCTATCTCCATCATTTGATGATAGAATGACGGAGATAAATCTGAAATGAAGGAGATTCCTATGAGAGACTTTGATTTTATTGTAAGTCCTGCGAAGTTGTTAACACCTGAAATTGTTCAGATGGTTAGCAGCATCCATGAACATAAAGGCAAACAGGAATTATTTCTCGAAGCCAATGTAGATGAATTGAAAACACTCTTAGAAGTTGCATTGATTCAGAGTACGGGAGCATCCAACCGAATCGAAGGTATATCTACTGGTTATGTCCGTGTTTAAAAATATGAAAGCAGCTTATAAATTTGCCAGTCAAAAACGCATGGACAAACCGTCTCGTATGCGTTATATTATTTATAGACAAGAAAATATCTTGTACTTATGATAGGAAAGTTTAATTGAATACTGTTTACCATGATCGAACGTACGAAGCATGGTGGTCATATAACAGATGTCGATGGTAATATCAAGGCATTCCCCGATTATTAGCTGGGGCAAACAATCAGCTAACTTTCAGAGCTTTACAGAGCTTGACAGAGGGGGTATTCAGAATAACTCGAATTGAATCGGAAACAGTTTTATATAGTGTCCCATATGGGTTTACCTTACCTCAGATTGACAGAGAGTGACAATAGGTTGGAGCTCTCCTAAGCGAGAGGTCAGAGGTTCAAATCCTCCCGGGGACGCTGAATAAGCGTTTGGTTTTGTTAGCTGAATTAGCTGACAGCGAATGATCAAACAGCAATGCCTGTTTGGAACTTTATTTAAAACAAAGTTCTAGGCAGGCATTTTTTTGTTTTCTGAATCATCAGTTAACAACAAGCTCATAAATGAATAGTAACGGTTTTAAATAAGATGGGGTTTTTATATCCCACATATTGTTCTATACTATAATCATCAAAGAAAATAACTTTTTTACAGTATCATGCTGGTTTACATGGAACCTGGTAATACGCCCATCAATCTGGATAATGACATTGCCATTCAGATTAATATTTAAGGGTTAGAGTTGGAGCTGAAACACATGGATGCAAAAAGGAGAGAATTGCTATGGCAAAAGTATTTATCACACTGACAGGAACAAAACATTATTTTGGAAATGATTTTCTTAAAAAAGGAACGAAGATCCGACTAGAGAAAGAACCAGATAATGAGTATGACAAAGAAGCAATTAAAGTAACTTACGAAGGTCTGGGAAAAATCGGATATGTAGCAAACAGTTCCTATACAGTGATTGGAGATTCCATGAGTGCCGGAAGAATTTATGACAAAATCGGAAAGAAGGCAAAAGCAAAAGTGGTGCTTGTCACAGATCACGGAACAATCTGCAACATCAGCAAGAAGAGCCTTCTGGATAATCAAAAGAAGGTTAAGAAATTTGAAGTAGAAATTGAAAAATAAGGAAATCTAGGGAGGAAAAATCATGTTTGGCTTTGATAAGATGTTTGATTTTAACAGAAACGGGAAATTGGATAGCTGGGAACGTGCTGCACAGTTTCAGTTCATGGACGAAATGATGAAGGATGATGAAAAAAGTATCTTTGATGACGACGATGAGATTGATACTTTTGCGGATGCCGGACTTGATTATGATGAGTTGGAATTTATGGATCCGGATGAAAGAAGAGAAGTGTTGGAGGATGCAGGATTGGATCCGGATGAGTTTGATTTTTAGAAGGGGGAAGATAACAAGGCAAAGATTTATTTCACATTGACTGGTACAAAATATTATCATGGAAATGAATTCCTGAAACCGGGAATGAAGCTGAGACTTAAGAAGAAACAGGATAATAAGTTTGATAAAGAGGCGAACAGTATGCAGTATTGGTCGTAATGAGTAAAGAAAAACTCATCAAGGAAGAACTTGTGGATCCAGAAAATTTTGAAGATGAGAGCAATTGAGAATTCTGATCTACCATTCCAGAATAGATGGTTGGAGCTTGTCAATCTGTACAGGCTCCTTTTGTCATAATTTCATGAAAAAACTTTATTATAAGCTGTTGTTATACATTTGTCCACAAAAACCTACACGTTTGTGATATGATTAATAGTTAGGAGACTATTGCTATTATAGTCGCGAGGTGGAGGAAAGAGCAATGCCAATACGTTTGTGGCCAAAGGATTATGCAAAAAAGGATCATATTTCACAGGGAGAAAAAATATTACTGCGAAATGCAGCTCGTAATTTGAAAGAAGGTCATTTTGCGGTGGATATAGATCCCGTTCGTATGAGTACAAGTGCGGTAAAGATGGGATTATATCTTTCTCCGAGAGAAGGGCTTGTGACCTTTTCTATATATACTGGTGAGATTAATCCGGCCATGCTTGATGCATACATTATGTATGTGCAGATGGTGGAAGATAAGATATATGAGAGATTACTCGACTCGAAAATGTTGATTGTCCGTACGGGTGAATATAAAGTTTTGAAGTTTCCTTATAAGCATATGATTTTATTTCCAGAGGTTTCAGTAGATAGAATTCAGATGCAGGAGGAACAAAAGCGATGTCTAACAGCATATGCTTCTTACAAATTCTTCCATCCTATTGATTCTACAGGTAAAGAAAAGTATTTAAAGGATCTTAAAATTTTTGATTATGTTCGGAAAGAGTATGATCCTAATTTTAGCGGAATTTCTGAATTGGAACAGAAAGCTATCTTTGAAAGATTAGCACCGGAATATACTGTCGTTATGAATGAAATGGAAGAGGTAAAGGTTCCGGTTTCGAATAAGATCTGTACAGAAAAAGAGATGCGAATCACTGGTGATGAGTTGGAATACAAAACATTTTTCTTAGATGAGTATCAGGTAGGACAAGTTAATGATATGGGGCGTGGGCATAGAGTTATACTAGCAAATCCTGGTGCTGGAAAAAGTGTTCTTCTGTTATCCAAAGCATTTAAATATGCCAGCATGTACAAAGATTCTAATATATTGCTTACTTGCTATAACAGCAATTTGGCAGATTCATACTGTTTTAAGAGAAGTTGTGCAAACTTTGGAAACGATTCAAATTTGCATATTATGACATTTCATAAGCTTGTGAAAAAAATTTATGAGGAATGTCTTCATGCACGATGTGCTGACAATATTGCGACTCCTGAGGAAATACAAAATTGTATTAATTTAGTTAAGTCAGGAAAATTGAAATTAAGGTTCAAAGCAATATTCATAGATGAGGTTCAAATTTTTGATCCTCAGTATTTGGAATTATGCTATCTGCTATTGGAGGATGCTGAGGATAATACTTTCCTTATGGCCGGAGATTTGAATCAGACAGTGCGCAAAAAGAGTAGACGTGGAGATGTCCCGTGGAAAAAGATTGCCGGTGTTACATTGGATTTTACCGGACGAGTGAAATACATACGTAAGAATTATAGAAATAGTAAGCAAATAGGTTTGTATCTCTGCCATATGCTTCAACATATGAATGAACGCATGAAAATGTTGAATCTAATTGATTTTAAGGAGCTTGAGTACGATTCCTTTGAAGTTGGAGAGACAAAGTCATTAGCGCTTAATGTGAAGACAGGCATCGGAAGAATGGATATTACAAAGAAAACAGTAGATGCTATTAAGGAAATTGCAGAAAAATACAAACTCAGTTATTCCGAAATTGCTGTTTTATTTCCATATAAGCAGCATGATCGAATCAGATATTACAATTTATATTGGTTAAGACAAGCATTGGATGCTGAAGATATACCATATTCTATGATTACATCGTCGAGAGATGGTATATTTGAAAGAAAAAGATATAGCGATACCAATGGAGTTGTTTTATCTACAATCGATTCTTCATTAGGCCTGGATTTCAAGGCAGTAATTGTAACAGGACTTTATCCGTACAATTATATTTATGGCGATGATTTCTATAAAAAAGAAATAAGCTCGTGGAATACGATTAAAGGAATGAATGACGATGATCAATTACAAGTTCAGAGTCAGATGAGAGCTATTTATACAGCCTGCTCAAGAGCACGAGATGTTTTATACGTTTTGAGCGATTTGAAGCCCGGCAGTCCTATGGAAGAAATATTAAAAAATAGGTGATGAATATGGAAAATAATTACAATATCATGGCCGATTACATCGTGTCTAAATATGTAGAAAGAGTGTCTGGAAAAGATTTACCGGATATTTTTGTAGAAGATGATCCGGCCGAGCGCGTTATGGTTGGAATGCTGGCTGAAGATCGTATTGATACAACTTTTCAAGGTGGCTATACAGAGAATAGCAGTACAAAGTTTGAAAGTGTTCCGTCTATCAGTTTGTCCTTTGTTGTAAAAAAATCCGCGCAAGGCGTTATTCGTATCATTCCAAGGGGATTGTTCTTTTATATGATCCATCCAGATTATGATATGACAGTGGACTATGTTCTGAATAAGTATCGCGAAAAAGATAAGTATCAATATGCAAGCATAGCGGAGTTATGTGATTCCTATGCTGATAAGAAAATCTCAGTTCCTCTTACATATAAGAAAATCGATATTTCCGAGAGAATTGGAACGGGAATTGAACTTTCTCTTTCAGAACTGACCACTTCAAATATTCATCTAGAAGCACAGATACAAGAAAAGCTGAACGAATTAGCAAGTCTGATTAGTCCAGAGATTTGTATCGTGAATAAAACTAGAATTCCATTTTTAGACTTGGCTTCAAAAGAAAAATTTGAACAGGCTTTGACAATCAAGAGCGAGTCCGTATATCCAAGTTGGAAGCTGGATATCTTCACTCATATTGTTGAAGAAGAGGATAGTCTGCGCTTTTTACTTCAGATGGTAAATAAAACGCCTGTGAATGACGGAAAAAATGTAGGTTATTTGCCGAAAGTCTTTGATGCAGGAATAACCGTTTCTGGAAATGAACAGGTTGAATTTCAGGAAATTAAATTAGATTACTTCAGTACAGGATACAAAGAGCGAGATCCGATATATGCAGTTACAGAAAATACTTCTGCACGTTATATTTTGGATTCGACAGGCAGGATTTGTGAAATTCAAACTGACAACATTCCAAAGTATTACCAGAAACGACTCATTACAAAGGATGATTTAAAAGAGTATGTTACTTTTGAAAAGCTGATTAGTGATCCGGTAAGTAATCTGAAGCTCATTCTAGAAAGAATGAACGAGGACTACGCAAGATGTGAGGCAGAGTTTGATGGTTTGCCAGGTCTGTCTGCTATGGCGAAAGAAAAATATCAGAAGGCTTTAGTTGCTTATAGAGGTGAAATCGATCGTCTCGAAACCGGTATTCATCTTATCGAGTATAAGGATTCAGTTAAAACTGCCTTTGCCTATATGAATAAAACTTTTCAGACGAAACTTAATCCGAAAAGCAGAAAAAATATTACAGGATGGAGACTATTCCAGATTGTGTTTATCGTCTCTATGCTTGCTGAGGCGGTTCGAAGTGAATATAGGGAAGATGCAACAATAAGTGTAGCAGATCTTGATGTAGCAAACTTGCTGTATTTCCCAACCGGTGGTGGAAAAACAGAAGCCTTTCTTGGCATTACAGTATTCACAATGTTCTTTGATCGTCTTCGTGGTAAAAATCAGGGTATTACTGCCTTCTTAAAATATCCATTGAGACTGCTTGCTGTTCAGCAGCTGGATCGTGTTCTGACAATCATCATGCAGGCAAATAAGGTTCGTATGGAAGCGGCAGCTCTTCGTGAAATGACGGAATTTAGGGTGGGATTTTATGTCGGCAACAATAACACACCGAATAAGATTGATACCAAGGAACGTTTAAGTAGCCGTGGTGGACAACAGCAAGATCTGGATCTTATTCTTGAAAGTGATCAGGATACGTTAGATGAATACTACAGATTTATCGATACTTGTCCATGCTGTGGTAAAAAACATATTCATGTAAGATTTAATAAAGAACGATGGGTTCTTGAACATATTTGCGATAATCCAGAGTGCGAAGTAGAAACGCTGCCATTATTTATCGTTGATAGTGAAATCTATCGATATCTTCCATCAGTAGTTGTAAGTACCATTGATAAGATGTCCATGATTGGAACAACAAATGAATTCAAAATGCTTTTTGGACAGGTTAAAAAGTGGTGTTCAACACACGGATTTTCCGTAGGATCCAGATGTACTTGCGGTGGCTGCAGTGGTCATGTCCAGGACGTAAGCTATTTAAAAGATCCCGTACCTACCCTGATGATTCAGGATGAGATGCACTTGATTAAGGAAAGTCTTGGTACCTTCGACTCGCATTATGAATCGTTTTTATATTATTATGCGAAAAATATGGTGAAACCAGAACATCGTAAACAGATTCGATTTATTGGTGCAACAGCTACCATTTCAATGTACGAAGAACATATCAAGAATCTTTATCATATGGATGCTCGAAGATTTCCATGCGAATATCCTTCTGTGAAAACCGGTGAAGATTTCTATTCGTTAACTAATGAGAATGATATCACTAGAATTATTCTTGGATATGCACCATATGGCAGATCTATCACTGATGGAATGTGGGAGTCAGTATACATCATGCGACTTGTTGTGTATCATATGATCCGAAATTGGCAGGAAACATATCAGGCACTTTGTGAAAAAGGATTTGACGCTTCAGAAGAAAAATATAAAGACATGCTCTTTGATTATTGGATTGAGCTTGTTTATAACAACCGTAAGCAGGATGCAATGGAATTGGAGAATGCCTTCAAGAACCAGGGTAACAACTTTTTACAGGCAAAAGGAATTCCGGAGTTTGTTGTTGAGCAGATGACAAGTGATGTTGATTTCCAAACAGTAAGAAAAACGCTCTTTGACATCCAGGAGAACCGTAAGAATTACGATAGTACAAATCTTATTTTAGCAACTAGCACCATCTCTCATGGTGTGGATGAAGATTCATTTAATATTATGTATTTCTTCGGTATGCCAAATAATAATGCAGAGTATATTCAGGCCTATTCACGTACTGGTCGTAAGTATACGGGTATCGTTGTGGATATTATTCGATTGATGAGAGTAAGAGATAGATCGTACCTGAAAAACTTTGTGACGTTTCATCAGAACAAAGATGACCTGGTTGAATCAGTGCCTATTAACCGTTGGGCAAAAAATGCCATTTACAGTACATTGCCAGGTATTTTATCAGGTGTTCTTATGCAGTATTTTACTATTGAAACTAACAATGACAATCTGTACCACGCCATCAAAATCAAGAAGCTTTTGATGGATGGCCTCATTGATATTGATTATGTAGTAAACATGATTATCGCAATCTACGACTGCAGAGATAGTGAAAAAATGTCAATCGCTTATAAAGAGATTATCCGGGAAGAGGTTCCAAGAATTCTTGGAGGTATTCAGAATGGTACTTTCGAAAAGGATGTTTTCCTTTCAGATGCAATTGGGCAGTTTTCGCATGGACGATTAAAACCAATGCGAAGCCTGAGAGATACGGAAGAACAGATTGAGATTAAGATTTAAGGTGGGGAAATATATATGAAACGAAGTAAAAGTCAAGCAGTATATAAATTTTTACCACGTACCTGGATTTCGGAAAGAGATGATAATGGTGTAGCGGTAACCGCGCAGATTACCCATTGGAGTTATAAAGAAATGAAGGGAATCTATGGGGACTTCATAGAGAATGAAATTAAACGACAGATCAAATTGTTTGGAGATCGTGGAGGAGACATTACCTCATTTGATATCCGCGATGGAGTACATTCATTCGTTGTTGTAGAACCGAATTGTATTGATGAGGTTCCGGATATCTTAGGAAAAATTTCGCCTTTAGTATTCTATTGTAGCTCATGTGGAAAAGTAATTGAAAAGAAAAAGGCAAGTGATGTTGACAGAGGTACATGGTGGTGTACCAATCCAGATTGCAAGAAGCATTCAGTTAAACAGCTTCAGATGATCTATGCATGTGAATGTGGATATGCACAGCCAGTAAAAATACCATATGTTAAAGGGGTTCACGATTTTATTTATCGACCAAATCAGTCGAATGAACGATTCAAAATGTTCTATATGTCGGGAAACAGTGAGCGATCAGCAGAGCTCTCAATACCTTGCCCAACCTGTGGAAAACGGTTATTACCTGACAATGCTAATTCTGGGAAAAATTATAAAGCATTTACTTTGTGCATTATCAACCTTGTGGATCATCGAAGCGGCGAGTTCTATAAAAAAGGAATAGAAGCACAGAAGGCTATTGTTGCTATGTGGTTCGGTAAGATGACTCAGAATGAATACGAGCAAATACTGGATAATGTTGAGCTTGCATTCAGTGATCAGTTCCGATCTGATGCCAAGCGACAAGAAGCAGAGAATCAAGTTAGAGGACTCATTGCGTTAGGGTTGCTTAATGAGGCTGATTTTGAGACGGCAGTGGCCGGAATTATGTCCAAAAGTAATAGCGGCAATATTAGTATTGAACGATTTGCTGCAGCTTGTGATGATATTTGCAGTCAGTTTGTAAACCAGAACCCTGTGGCATATAAAGAATGGCTGAATCATTATTCCTTCAAGTTGATGCAGTACAACACTGTAAAATATGCAAAAAGGATCATCAGTTTGCAGAATTCTATTGATCGTCAGATTGAAATGGAGTTTATCGAGAGTCCACAGGATATTTATGATTGGCATAACAAACTGGGCATAAGAAATATGCAGGTATCATGTGATATACAGATTATTAATTGTACATACGGATATTCTCGAATCGTTGCGGATCCAAAAAATAATAAAAATCCAAATTGGCCTCAGCTTAAGCTCAATGCCTATGATAAAAATAAAGAAGGCACGGCAAATTTGGTGTATGGAGCGAAACTGGATACGGAAGGCATTTTGTTTGAAATCGACCAGGCAAAAATTATCGAATGGCTTCGCGACAATAATATAATTCGAGAAGAACAGGTGCCAGATTTACATGACGAACTAGCTGTGAAGAGGTGGTTCGCCGAGAATGTTCATGGTGATTTGATTTCTATGTTTGGAGAAATTGAGGGTGATGAAGCAATCACTAAGAATGTATTCGGTCTTCTGCATTCTATGTCTCATGCTTTTATTCAGGCGGCTGGTGAGATAAGTGGATTAAGCAGTAATTCCCTGACGGAAATCATCTTTGTTGAGACCGCAAGTATCTTTATTTATTCTCAGACAAGTCAGGGTGTTCCACTGGGGGCATTGTCTGGTATGGCAGAGATGCGATATGAATATTTCCTTCGTCGTGTATTCGAAGATACTAAGAATTGTATTTTTGATCCAGTATGTACCGAACGTGATGATACGGCATGCCATGCATGTCTGATCATTCCGGAGATTTCATGTAATCACTTCAATGCAGGATTAGGAAGAAAATATATGTATTCAATAGAGGGGGGTCAGAGCCCTAAGATTGGATTTTGGGAGATGTAAAAAATGGCTAATATGTATCCAAAGAATATAGCTGAATATTTGCCGGAAGATTCTGAAAAGGTGGTTTATTATGCTTTGAAAAGTCAGCTTCCGGAAACATTTGATGTGTTTTATTCTGTGAAATGGACTACATATGAAAAAGGCCAGTGTATTCAGTCAGAAGCAGATTTTATTGTTGCAAGTCCGGAATATGGATTTCTTTGCCTGGAAGTAAAAGGTGGAAATGATATTGTAATTGATGAAGACAATCATTGGACATTAATTGACCATACCAATGGGGATCGCCACTTATCTTGTTCTCCGTATGACCAGGCAGAGAAGAGTATGTATTATTTTGAAAAGGTATATACCAATACAAACCACATTTCTTATCCGGGAATCTATGCAGCAGGAGTTGTTTTCCCTTTTTATGCGGTTCCACAGCATAAGTTAATTGATCATAGGCACAGAGATTGTACGATTGATTGCAGCGAAATGAATCAATTGTACGATAAAATCAAGAAGATGTTCCGGATATGGGCAGGAACATCTTATGGTTTTCGTGTTTATAGAGAAAATCAGCATAAGGCATTGCTGGAACTGATTCGACAAAAAGTGGCTTTATCTGCGGCTGCGGGTGCGTTAGTTCAATACAAAGAGCATCAATTACAGGTTATTAATCGGGTTCAGGATAATTATGTTTATTTGCTCAGTAATGTTACACAGTTTTATATGAAAGGTGGAGCTGGTACGGGTAAAACTTGGATTGCTAAAAAGATGGCTATGCAGGAGGCTGAGAAACATAACCGACAAGTGCTATTTTTATGTACATCCCCAACCTTGAGAGATACGGTTAAGAAGGATATTTCTCTCAATCCATTGATTGCAGATAAAGTAGATGTTTATTGCATATCACAGTTGTTTCAAAAGATATCTGTTGACTTTGAAAGTTATGAAGCACCGCTTTACGAAGGTATTGAGAAAAGTATAGATGCCAACATGAAGTATGATGCTATTTTTGTTGATGAAGCACAGGATTTTACAGAAGAGTGGGCGCGGATTACGAGAAGTCTATTGGCTGATCAAAGCAAGTCAAGGTTAGGTATATTCTACGATGATGTACAGATTTTCCGTGAAGATAGTTTTGGCAATGGATTTGGAATTGTAGGAGAGCCCTATCTTCTTCGGGAGAATATCCGCAATACGGCCAACATCTATTCATGGACAGCGGAAAAGACAAATCTCGGAAAAGATGTCGTTGTCAATCCAGTTGAAGGACCTACGCCTGTAACAGAAATGATTTATGATCACCTACAGTTGACACATCGTTTGGAAATGCTTTTGAAGAAATATATAGATGAGGAACATTTGGCAAACGATAAGATTGTTGTACTAGTAGATGATGTTGAAGCATTTTCTGCTGAATACCCAGAAGGCATAGCTAAATGGAAATTCACAAAAAGAGACCTGTCATCTGCGAGTGAAATTAAAATGAGTTCAGTGGAAGAGTTCAAGGGATTGGAATCAGTCATGGTAATCTATATCCATTCAGAAACTGTTACACCGAATATGAATTACATCGCTTACACTAGGGCGAAATACTATTTAATAGAATTGATTAGGAGATAATTCCATGGCTAAGAATGCATCTTTCATTCGATGGGCTGGCGGTAAAGGATGGTTCATTCCCGTCGTCCAGGATATGATTCAAAATTTACAATTCAATAATTATATCGAACCATTTATGGGAGGTGCATCTATCTTTTTTGCGTTGGATCTACCTAATAAAGCGTATCTGTCCGATATAAACGAAGAATTGGTAAACACATTTACACAGATAAGAGATAATCTGCATGCCGTTACGGAAAAACTAAAAGAATATAAGACTGATAAAGACTCATATTACGTAATACGAGAAAAAGAGCCGACAGATCTGATTGAGCAGGCAGCTCGTTTTCTGTATTTGAATTTTTATTCGTTTAATGGGATTTATCGCGTAAACAGTAAAGGAAAGTATAATGTTCCATATGGTCGTAGAAGTGGAGAATTTAATTACGACCGCCTTGAAACAATCAGAGAAAAACTTCAAATTGCTGATGTACAGAACAGAGATTTTGCAGCTTGTAAAGATGTGATCCGTAAAGGAGATTTAGTATTTTTGGATCCGCCGTATGCTGTTTCCAGTAAGTCTACGGATAATAATATGTTTATAGCTTACAATCCTACATTGTTTTCTTTAGAGGATCAGCAACGACTAGCAGACTTGATTGACTATATACGAGATGTAAGAGCATATTTTATCTTGACCAATGCATATCATCCCGAAATTGCAAAGATTTTTGAAGGTAAGGGCGAAATGCTTACGTATGATCGTACTTGTAACATTGGTGGTAAAGCAGCAAGAAGAGGAAAAATACAGGAGTACATTTTCACTAATATACCCGGAGTAAAACGAGAGGAGGCTGAAAAATAATGTCTAAGACGAATTGGGAAAAGATGGTTTATGAGAAGGCTTTGAATTCGGCTAAAAGTGCTCGAAGAAAGCAGTTTGATACATTGAAAATCAAGGTGGACGACCTTCCGCAGTATGTGGATGAAGGTTGGGAGAAGAGCAAAGAATATAAGAATGCAAAGTTTGTAGGAGTGACCAAGGAAAAATCCATTCAGGAGCAGTTCGAAAATAAAATTTGGCTGCTTTTTGCAAGCATGGGCTTTTCTACAATGAATGCAGATCGAGAGTTCTATATGTCCTATGATTTTCATGATGAATCACTGGTGCATCAGGTCGATGTTCTGGCTGTAGATGATGAGACAATCATATTTGTTGAATGTCGTGCTGTAGATGAGATGACAGATCAGAGTTTTGCTGCTGAAATCAAGGAATTTAGCGAACGTATAGCTGGACTTAGAAAAGAGGCTCTGAAAAAATATCCAAATAGAAAGTCAAAGTTCATCTGGGCTACTCATAATTACATTATCCAGAAGAAGGATTTGATTGCTTTAGATAAGGCAGGTATTACCTATTTTAATGATTCGGCAGTTGAGTATTATTCTGATCTCTCCAAACATCTTGGTTCATGCTCAAGATACCAGTTACTTGGAAGTCTGTTTGCTAACCAGGAAATTAAGAATATGGATAATAGGATTCCGGCTATTCAAGGAAAAATGGGTGGATATACGTATTATTCATTCTCGATTGAGCCGGAAAAATTGTTGAAGGTTGGTTATGTGCTTCATCGTAATGAGGCAAATCAGAATATGATGCCAACCTATCAGCGTATTATTAAGAAGGCACGTTTGACCTCTGTGCGTAATTTCATTAACGACGGTGGATATTTCCCTAATTCTATCATTATCAGCATTGACACAGGAGGAAAAGGTTTAGTCTTTGATCAATCTGGAACTAAGGTTGATGGTTCTATTTCAAAATTAGGAATACTGCACATCCCGAAAAGATATAGAACTGCGTATATTATAGACGGACAGCATCGATTGTATGGTTACTCAGATTCAAAATATGCAAGTACGAATACGGTACCGGTTGTTGCTTTTGTTGATTTGGATCGTACAGAACAGATTAAGTTGTTTATGGATATAAATGAAAATCAAAAAGCGGTTCCTAAGTCGCTGAGAGTAACACTTAATGCAGATATGCTATGGGAATCCCAAAATCTGAATGAGAGAAGACAGGCACTTCGATCAAAGATAGCACAGATGTTAGGAGAGGAGCCAACTTCACCTCTGAGATCTCGTGTACTTGTCGGAGAGGCTGAATTAACTCCTGGAAGATGCATTACTATTGAAGCTATTCAGGCAGCATTAAAAAAGTGTAATTTTTTCAACACGTACAATAAAAAAGGAGAACTGATCTCTCAGGGAACATTTGATCTGGATGATAATCAAGAATCATGTGATCTATTCTACCCATTCATCGAACATTGTTTCAAATACATTCGAGAAAATTGTCTGGAAGAATGGAATAAAGGTGATAAGGAAGACGGAATGCTTACAATCAATCGAGGTATTCATGGTGTCATTCGTGTTATTGATGATCTTGTGAATATGTTGGTAGAGAAAGAGATGCTCAATCCTAAAACCCAGGAGGTGGAGGATATGTTTAGCCTGCTCAGCTACTATTTAAAACCGCTTACAACTTATATCAATAGATTGGATGCAGAACAGAGAAAGGAAATTAAAAAGGTTTTTGGTGGCGGCGGAGATGTACGTTTTTGGCGTGCATATCAAAAGGCAATATCTGATGCGAGACCTGATTTTAAACCAGAAGGATTGGATGAGTACTGGTTGAATGAAGCCAAGACATTTAACGAAACAACTCGCATTATGATTGGTGAGATCGAGAATAAGATTAAGACCATCATAGCGGATAAACTTCAGGATTATTTTGGAGACGCGTGGTTGGTTAAAGGACTTCCAAAGAACATCTATACAAAGGCTAAGAAACTAGCAGATGATCGCATGTATGATCTGAAAATGAATGATACAGATGCAGAGGACGTTGATATCTGGGATTTTGTAACATTAGCTGATTGTCAATCAATTGTTTTGACAGGCAAAAACTGGTCTACAATTTTTGAGGATCTATTGGTTCGCCCAGAAGAAGTTAGGATTGCTGGTGGGAAAGAAGCAAAAACTCAGTGGATTCTTCGTATGAGTGCTATTAAGAATAAATTAGCAAAAGATTCCTATAGCGTTCCGGTAGATGAATATAGCTATGTAAAGAGTGTCTATGATTGGATTATGGATATGCTTATTTTATAACGCATATTGCAGAAGTGCAGGAGATATTAAAAACTCAAGGATGGGGAAGGAAATCTCCTAAAAGAGTTCCTAAATTGGGCAAGAGTATTGAAGATCAGATCGATGCTGAGAAGCGAGCGGAGGAAACAGAAACAAAGAAGGGGGAAAAACATCCAAATAAAAAGAAAACATTCTATTTTCATTATAAGAAATAGCAAAGACAATTAAGAGATGATTCTATATGCCAACGCCAAAATATCACGAAATATACAAACCTTATCTTGCTGCACTGATGGATAAGGAAGTATATAAAACCAAAGGGATAAAGTGATTACAATGGATGAATTGGAAGGATTCAGTGCAGATCTTATTGATGCTGTAAAATTGATCTTGAGCCGATGAGAAAGATTTCCGATCAAGATAAATAAGAAAAAAACAGAGTACAGGAGAAAGTAAATGGTAAAGCAAATTGTAAGAGATGTTTTCTTTTTAGGCCAGCCATCCGAACCAGCCACGAAAGCAGATATTCAGGTTGGAAAGGATCTGCAGGATACGCTGCAGGCAAACCGGGAACGTTGCGTTGGTATGGCTGCAAATATGATTGGTGTAAAGAAGAATATCATTATTGTAAATATGGGATTTATAGATGTTGTGATGTTCAATCCGGTGATTGTTTCAAAGCATGATATGTATGAGACAGAAGAAGGCTGTTTATCCCTGGATGGTGTTCGTAAGACGACCAGGTACCAGGAAATAGAAGTAGAGTATTATGATTTCAACTGGAAAAAACAGCGCCAGAAATTGTCAGGATGGACGGCGCAGATTTGCCAGCATGAAATTGATCATTTGTCTGGAAAGATTATTTAACCGCATGCGGATTGCGAATATTCGCTTGACTCAAAGCGGATTGTGAGGTGACGGATATGCTGAAAAACGTACTGATCGTGGTGGATGATATAGAAAAATCCATAGAGTTTTATAGAGACTTATTTGGATTGCAAGTGATTCTTAAGAATGAAGGTAATGTGATCTTATCGGAGGGACTTGTTTTGCAGGATGCCGACGTATGGGGGAAAACATTGAATGAAACTTCTACACCATTTAATAACAGGATGGAACTGTATTTCGAGGATTTTGATATAGATGGATTGCTTGCAAAATATGAATCTGGTAAGTATTTCGTCCGATATGCCACTGAACTGACAGAACTTGCAGGTGGGCAGAAGCTTGTAAGGTTGTATGATCCGAGTGGTAATCTCATCGAGGTTCGTACGCCATTTATGTCTAATTAAAGGAGAGAATATGCAGATTTTTGTTGATGCAGATGCCTGTCCGGTAGTTGGTATTGTTGAAAAAGTTGCAAAAGAGCACAGTGTTCCTGTAACGTTGTTGTGTGATACCAATCATGTGTTAGCATCTGATTACAGTGAGGTGATTGTAGTTGGAGCCGGAGCAGATGCCGTGGATTATAAACTGATCAGCATTTGCCATAGGGGCGATATTGTTGTATCACAGGATTATGGTGTGGCTGCAATGGCACTTGGAAAAAATGCGTATGCGATTCATCAGTCTGGGAAATGGTATACCAATGAGAATATTGATCAGATGCTTATGGAGCGGCATCTGAATAAGAAGGCACGAAGGGCATCCGGAAAGAATCACTTAAAAGGCCCAAGAAAACGAACATCGGAGGATGATGAGCATTTTAGAGAATCCTTCGAGAGAATGATACATATGGCAATGGATAAGGAGAACTGATTTGAATATACAGATTTTTGGGACAAAGAAGTGCAATGATACAAAGAAAGCAGAACGTTTCTTTAAGGAACGTGGGATCAAGTTTCAGTTTATTGATATGAAAGAGAAGGGCATGAGCAAGGGCGAATTTAATTCAGTTGCCCAGGCAAATGGTGGACTGGAAAACATGATCAACTGGGAGGGCAAGGATAAGGATCTGCTTGCACTCATTAAGTACATTGCAGAGGAAGATAAACTTGAGAAGGTGCTGGAAAACCCGCAGGTGATTAAGACACCGGTTGTTCGTAATGGAAAACAATCCACTCTTGGATATCAGCCGGATATCTGGAAAACGTGGAAATAAGAGTTCCGGTAGATTTTTGACCAGGATAAAACAAATGATTCAACTGAAAGGTAATTAAATGACATTCAATTTTGACAGAGAATTTCAATCTATGATGCAAGAGCACAATTTAAATACCGTGATTCTTCTAGGACACTTGAATCCGGATGGCGATGCTGCCGGATCGGTGATGGGACTTGCACATTATATAAAAATAAATTATCCGCAGTACAAAGTGCTGCCATATCTGGCAGATACGTTGGATAAAGGACCGAAGAAGCAGGTAAAACAGGATAAGGTCTTCAATCCGTTTGAGAAGCCGGATGTAAAAGAAAAATATGCTGTTATCGTATGTGATACCGCAGTTTTAGCAAGAATGATCGGCAGGGAATACTACGAGGGCGCAGAAGCAAGTATAGTAATTGATCACCATGCCTCTAATGAAGGTTACGGAGATGTGAATTATACAAAAATCTCGGAAGCCTGTGCAGAGAATGTTTATTATATTTTAGATCCGGTCAAGTTGAAACGTACAGTCGATTGCGAGGTAAATCCGACTGCAGCAGACTATATCTATATGGGTATCCTGCATGATACAGGCTGTTTTACCAGGGCGAAAGTAAGTACCATGAAGGCTGTGACTGGACTACTCGAGATGGGAGTAGATCATAGTTATGTAATGCAGACCATGCATAATGATACGCTGGGAAGTTTGCAGAAGAGGTCAGAGCTGTTGAAGCGGGCAGAACGTCTGTTGGATGGGAATGTTGCCTGTGTGTGTATCAATCGTGCCGAGAGCGAGGCAGAGGGAATCAGTTATGAGGATATCCATCCAATCAGCGGCTTTCTCAGAGACTGCGAAGATATTAAGCTTGGTTTTACCATGTATGAGGAAGAAGAAAATCGCTGGCGTTGTTCCTTCCGGTCTGATGGAAAATGGATCAATGTAAATGAACTTCTGCAGACGTTTGGCGGAGGTGGACATGCTGCGGCAGCTGGTGTGCGCAAACGGACAAATGATGTAGAAAAATTCAGGCAGGAAATACTTGAGCGGATTGTTGCGATGAGAAAGCTTTCCGGTCAGGATAAATAAGAATTAGAAACAGAACACAGGAGAATCGGGAGGTGTAGAATGATGGAAAAGAAAAGAACCTATATTGCAATCGATCTTAAGTCATTCTATGCGTCTGTGGAATGTAAAGAACGAAATAGGGATCCTTTGACGACCAATCTTGTAGTTGCGGATAAAAGCAGAACAGAAAAAACAATCTGTCTTGCGGTATCTCCAGCCTTAAAGTGTTATGGGATACCCGGAAGGGCCCGTTTATTTGAAGTTGTTCAAAAAGTAAAAGAAGCTAACAGTGCCCGCAGGTGGAAGGCACTGAACAGAACATTTATTGGTTCTTCTGATGACAGTACAGAATTAAATAGCAATCTTGCACTGGAGATTGATTATATTGTTGCGCCTCCTCGGATGGCTCTCTATCTGGAATACAGCACCAGAATTTACAGCATTTATCTGAAATATATTGCGCCGGAAGATATTTTCCCGTATTCGATTGATGAAGTATTTATGGATGTAACGAATTATCTGCATACTTATAATATGACACCAAGAGAACTGGCGATGACGATGATACAGGATGTGCTGAAAACGACAGGCATAACAGCAACTGCAGGAATCGGAACGAATATGTATCTGTGTAAGATTGCGATGGATATCGTGGCGAAGCATATTAAAGCAGATAAAGATGGCGTACGAATTGCGGAACTGGATGAAATGTCATACCGAAGGAAACTCTGGAGTCACAGACCACTTACTGATTTCTGGAGAGTAGGGAAGGGATATGCAAAGAAGCTGGAAGAATACGGGCTTTATACAATGGGTGATATTGCAAGATGTTCCATCGGAAAAGAGAATGAGTTATACAACGAAGATTTGCTATATAAACTGTTTGGCGTTAATGCAGAGCTGCTGATCGACCATGCCTGGGGATATGAGCCCTGTACCATGGAAATGGTCAAGGCTTATAAGCCGGAAACGAACAGTGTTTGTTCCGGGCAGGTACTTCATTGCCCTTATGATTTTGAAAAAGCAAAATTAGTCGTCAAAGAGATGACGGACCAGATGGTTTTGGATTTGGTGGATAAGAAGCTTGTAACGGATCAGATCGTGTTGACAGTTGGTTATGATATTGAGAATCTGAACAATCCTGACCGGAGAAAGAAATACCATGGAGAGGTTACGATCGACCGTTATGGAAGAAGAATTCCAAAACACGCACATGGAACGACCAATCTGAAACGGCAGACTTCCTCAACAAAACTGATAACGGATGCAGTAATAGAGCTATATGACAGAAGCGTTGACAGAAACCTGCTTATCAGAAGAATCAATATCACAGCGAACAGGCTTGTGGATGAAAGTTCGGTAAAGAAAGAAGAAGTATATGAGCAGCTGGATCTTTTTACGGATTATGAGGCACAAAGGAAAAAGCAGGAAGAGGAAGAAGTCGCGCTGGATCGCGAAAAACGTATGCAGGAAGCAATGCTTAGCATCAAAAAGAAATTCGGAAAAAACGCTGTGCTGAAGGGGATGAATCTTCAGGAAGGTGCAACCGCCAGGGACAGAAATGAACAAATCGGTGGACATAAGGCGTAAAGGAGTTGAAAGAGGATGAAAAATAATTCTTATGACGATATCATCAATTTACCGCATCCGGTCTCTAAGAATCATCCGCAAATGCCTCTTTGGGATCGGGCAGCGCAATTTGCTCCTTTTGCAGCCTTGACCGGACATGATGCAGCGATAAAAGAAACAGTAAGATTAACTGATGAAAGATTGGAACTGAGTGAGGAAGTGATTGCTCAGCTGAACGAAAAAATCAACATAATCAGAAATAATATCGGTATAGAACAGAATGTATCGATAACTTATTTTATTCCCGATGCAAAAAAAAACGGTGGATCCTATGTTGTGTGTTCTGGTGTTGTAAAAAAGGTAGACGAATACGAGCATACCATAATCATGACGGATCAAACGGTCATTCCAATCGAACAGATAATTGATATTAAATGTGAAGAGTAGTAAATGTGAAAATATTTCACTGGGAAGAGTGGAAACAGAAAATAGAGGTGATGTGTTATGGCTTCATTTGATCAGAAACTCCGTACGTTATATCTGATGGAAATCCTGCTGGAACGTACCGATGATGAACATATGTTGAATGCATCGGAATTATGCACGATTCTGGATCAGGAATATGGGATCAGTACGGACAGAAGAACAATTTATACAGAGATGGAGATCCTTGAAAAATTCGGACTGGATATCCAGCAGAAGAAAGGCAAAATCCCGAGACATACGGGGTAAAATGCCATCACCGAAGGTGATTTGGAACGCATTTTGACCAAGTTACTGTGAACGGAGTGAACAGTAACGGAGAGAGAAAAGTGTAGAAGTGTATCAGGAGGTACGGAAGATCACCAGGAGAGAAAAAGAAATAATCGGAAATTTCGTTTTTATGATACAATTCATTATAGGAATGATACAATCACCATAGCATATAAAATTGTAAAAAACGGGAGGACGTATATGAAAATTATAATTATTAATGGAAGCGCCAGAAAAGGAAATACATTAACAGCAATCAATGCACTTATAAAAGGTGCTTCTGAGAAGAATGAAATTGAAGTAATCGAGCCGGATAAACTGCAGATAGCTCCGTGCAAGGGTTGTGGTGCCTGTCAATGCCATAAGGGATGTGTAGATAATGATGATACAAATCCAACAATTGATAAGATTGCAGCAGCTGATATGATTCTCTTTACAACACCTGTATATTGGTGGGGGATGTCGGCGCAGCTGAAGCTTGTGATCGACAAATGCTATTGCCGTGGACTGCAGTTGAAAAACAAGAAAGTCGGTGTGATTGCTGTTGGAGGTTCACCGGTTGACAGCATACAGTATGAGCTGATCAACAAACAGTTCAACTGCATGGCTGATTATCTGTCATGGGATATGCTTTTTCAGAAATCATATTATGCCAGTGAAAAAACAGATCTTGCGAAAGATGAAAATTCATTGAAAGAACTGGAGGATATCGGAAAAAACTTATGATATGAAAAAGAGAAAACTTATAATTCTTGCCATCACGATAATCGCTGCGGCGTTATTGTTGGAAGGATTTATTTTAAAGTATGTTAATGACAAAAACTCAGACCGGACGTCAAAAGTACTTCTGGATCGTGTTATCACCGTACTCGATAAAAATGATAAGAGTGAAGAAGCGCTTATCAAATCGCTGAAAGACGATTATATAGTAAGAGCTAAGGCGGTTTCTTATATTATCGATGCAAAATCAGAGGTAGAATATGATGTCGACGAGTTACAGAAGATTGCGGCGTTGATATCTGTGGATGAGATACATTTGTTTGACACAAAAGGTTATATTTACAGCGGTTCTGTGCCAAAATATTTTGGTTATAGCTTTGATTCCGGAGAGCAGATGGCATATTTTAAACCAATGCTTAAGGATAAGAAGCTTACCATGTGCCAGGACGTTACGCCGAATACTTCCGAGGCTAAAGAAATGATGTATGCGATCACCTGGAATGAAGCGGGAAACAAAATGATCTAGGTCGGCATTGAGCCGAAACGCCTTCTTAACGAGGCCAAGCAGAATGAGGTCTCTAATGTAGTTGCGGATATGCCGGTTTACAAGGGAATGGAGATTCTGGTCGCGGATGCAGATACAAAGATCGTAGCCGGATCTACAGACAGCAGCAAAATAGGACAGGAAATTGACAGCATTGATATGCGGAATTATCGGTGCGTGGAGAAACAGAACGGGGCATATATTGTTGCTGTAATGGTAGAGGATTCTTATTATCTGCAGGGAAGTCTTTTTGCTATTCTTATAGTTGGAATATATCTGACTCTGGCTTCGTGCTGTATGGTATATATGCTGTCGAAGGTCATGAAAGAGAAGTACGAAAAGGAGAAATTCCGTTATACGTCGAATACGGACGAACTTACCCGATGTTACAACAGACGTGCATATGAGGAGGACATAAACAAGCTTGACCTTACTAAGGAGTGGGTGTATGTTTCTATGGATATTAATGGACTCAAGAACGCTAATGATTCCTTCGGACATGCGGCAGGTGATGAGCTTATACGGGCAGCTGCGGATTGTATGAAGAACACAGTTTCAGTGAACATGGTAAGGTATACAGAATGGGCGGTGACGAGTTCGTTATCATCATTACAAAAGATATACCGCAGTTTGAAAACCTTCTGAGAGCATTTGAGCAGAGAGTGGAAAGCTGGCATGGAGAATTTGTCGAGTCGATGGCGGTTTCGTACGGATATGTCTTCAGTTCGGAGCGCAAGTGGAACAGCATATTTGATATTTCAAAAGCTTCAGATGAAAGAATGTACGAGAGTAAGAAGCAATACTACACCAGAAGTGGAATGGACAGAAGCAGACAGTAAAATCAGAGAAATCGAGTGGAGAAATCCATTCGGTTTCTTTTTTCTGCCACCGGGGACAGTAAAAGAGCCAAAAACATCGTCCCCATATTACTCTGTATAACATTCTTTCAACGATGTTTAATTCTATAGGAGAATCAAAAATTCCACTGGGACTCCTGATATTTTCGTCAATCTTAAATATCTTTATGGATCTTTGGATGGTAGCCGGCCTTGATCTCGGCGTGTTCGGTGCGGCGCTTGCAACTTTGATTGCACAAGGCATTTCTGCCGTGTTTTCACTTTTGATTTTCTTCCATCGGATGCGGCGATATAAAAGTCACTTTGACTGGTTTGACAGGCAGGAGTTACTTTCTATGTTTCAAATTGCTGTGCCTTCGGTTCTGCAGCAGTCTACAGTATCTATCGGCATGATGATCGTGCAGGCAGTTGTAAATCCTTTCGGTACACAGGCACTCGCGGGGTATGCGGCGACAATGCGGGTAGAGAATGTTTTTTCTCTGATTTTTGTATCTATCGGCAATGCGGTTTCGCCATATGTATCCCAGAATCTTGGCGCAAACAAACCCCAGCGTATCAAAAAAGGCTACCACGCTGCATTAGTGTTGGACGTGTGTTTTTCAGTCATTGCCTTTATTGTAATTGAAACGCTCCACACGCAAATTTCCTCGCTGTTTCTTGGTAAAGACGGAACAGACCTGGCCTACCAGGTATCTGGGGATTATATGAGATGGCTTGGCTATTTCTTCATCTTTATGGGAATCAAAATGGCAACTGATGGAGTCCTTCGTGGTCTTGGAATCATGCGCCCATTTCTCATTGCAAATATGGTGAACCTGGCGATTCGTCTTTCCGTTGCTTTGATTTTTGCACCGCGTTTTGGCATTGCATTTGTCTGGCTTGCTGTACCAGCTGGCTGGTTTGCGAACTTTTTAATATCCTATGTGGCGCTCAGAAGGTCATGGCCAACTGAGGAATAGATGTGCAAGAGATAAAAAAGATTTTCTAAAGCAGATGCAGAAGGCCAAAAACACCGGAATGAATGGACATATTGTCAAATCGCGGGATATAAATAAGCTGAGTGAGATTTTGAGGAAGATTTTTATATAATTCACATATGGGACAGTAAATAGCGCTTGCTATTTATTGTCTCTTTTATTATAATTTAATGTGCGTGACAAGGCTGTTATGTGTTATTATGTACAAAAATGGGAGAGAAAAAATGTGGCAGTTCATTCTAGGGAGTGCAGGGTTTCTCCTGTATTTTATTTATGATATAAACAGCATTAAAAAGAAAAATACATTTTTCCAAAAATTTTTCGCATGGGGGACGGTTCTGGTGGTTTTATCGCTCGTCATGGAGCTCTGGCTCTCGTGGGGGCAGTGCCAGCACAGAATCGGAAGAATAATTGGATTTGGAACAGGAGCCTTGTGTTTCCTTGCACTTCTTATATATACCTTGTTTTTTGCCCTTCCCTTTGAAGAAACTTACTGTGAAGAAAACAAATTACGTGCGGCATATACAGAGGGTGTGTACGGTCTGTGCCGTCATCCCGGAGTTTTATGGTTCGCAGGAGCATATCTTTGCATGTGGGGAATGTTTGGCGGATGGAGACAGGGAATCTATTTTCTGCTTATGATTTTTTGGAACTATCTGTATATCATTTTTCAGGATCTGTGGACTTTTCCACAGACATTTTTTAATTACAGGGAATATCAGAAAACAACCCCGTTTTTAATGCCGAATAGAGATAGCATAAAGAAATGCTTATATAGTATCAGAAAACAATGATCGATCTGGAGCGGACAGACTATGAATTTAGAAGAAAAATTAAAAAAACAACAGTATAAAGAAATATGGCAGCAGTACTGTGGATTCCTGGATCTGTCGATGAATGGATACATGAAGATTCAGCGTCGGTTGATGGAGGAACAGGTTAAGCTGTGGAGCAACTGTGGTCTGGGACAGTCTATTCTGAAGGGAAAACATCCTCAAAATCTGGATGAATTCAGAAAAATGGTACCGCTGACAACCTACGATGATTACGCGGATATTCTGCTTGCCAAGCAGCCGGATATGCTTCCGGGAAATCCGGTCATCTGGATCCAGACAACCTGGGAAGGTGGAAAGCACCCGATCAAGGTGGCACCGTATACTCGAAGCATGCTGGACACCTATCGGAATAATGTTACAGCATGTCTGATCTTATCGACCAGCAAAGAAAAAGGATCTTTTGATGTAGCAGCTACAGACAAATTCCTGTATGCGCTGGCACCACTTCCTTTTGCAACAGGACTCTTTCCGTTGGCTCTGGGCGAGGAGATTGGAATCGAATTCCTGCCCGCAGTAAAAGAAGCCGTAAATATGAGTTTCAGCGAAAGAAACAAATTAGGATTTAAGATGGCGATGAAGAAAGATCTTGGCTTTTTCTTTGGACTTGGAAGCGTAGCTTATGCAGTAAGCTTGAGTCTTTCTTCGCTGACAAACGGCGGTGGAGTAAAACTGTCAAGCCTTATGCAATGCAAGCCACATATGATATTACGTCTGCTGCAGGCAAAGCGTCGTTGCAAAAAAGAAAACCGCGCAATGCTTCCAAAAGATCTTTTCCATCTAAAAGGATTCATGGTAGCCGGCACAGATAATCTCTGCTACAAAGACGATCTCGAAGAACTCTGGGGAATCCGTCCGATGGAATTATTTGCCGGTACAGAACCGTCCATTATGGGAACAGAGACCTGGACAAGAAAAGGAATGTATTTCTTTCCGGATACAGCGTTTTATGAATTTATCACCGAGAAGGATATGATGCGAAATTACGAAGATCCTTCTTACATCCCACCGACTTATCTGATGGATGAAGTTCGGCCGGGAGAAAAATACGAACTCGTATTTACTATTCTCAAAGGTGGCGCGTTTGCCCGTTACCGCTGTGGTGATATGTATCGCTGCGTCGGTCTGGAGAACCGTGAAGATGAGACAAGGATTCCGCGCTTTGAATATGTGGACCGAGTGCCGTGGATTATCGATATTGCAGGATTTACAAGGATTTCGGAAAACGGAATCCGCAGCGTGATCGCTCTTTCAAAGCTGCCGATCATAAACTGGGTTGCAACAAAAGAATATAATGAACAGAATCGTCCATATCTGCATATGTATGTGGAACTGGAACGTGATGCACTGCTCAACACTGCGATGAGCACAAATATTTTGAAAGATCTTTTGAGTACATATTTCAAATATATTGATCAGGATTACAGGGATTTGAAAAAGATTCTTGGAATGGATCCTCTGCAGGTGACGATCTTTACTTGTGGGACATTTGAAGCCTATGAGAAAAAGACCGGTAAGAAGATACATCAGATGAGTCCTTCACATTATGAATTGAAGGAACTGCTTGATATACAGGAAAGTCTGAACAGAGTGATATAAGATTTAAATAAGAATGAAAACGAGAGTGGAGTAAGGGGAGTTTATGGGAACCTACGGATATATATCAATCATAGCCATGCTGTGTTATGGATTTATGCTGTTGATGTTTTTGACAGCAAAGAGAAATAGAATAATAAACAGTTTCCTGGTGGTGCTGACGGGCCTGCTATTCTGGACTGGAGGTTCTGCTTTTATGCGAGCACAGCTTTGGCCTGGATGTGAATTCTGGTATCAGGTTTCCCTGTTGGGAATTTTGCTGCTGCCATATGCGTACTACCGTTTTATACTCGCCTTTGGCGGTGAAAAGAGCGGTATTGCGGGAAGAATATACTTTGTGGTCATGCTGACCTGCTTCTGGCTGAATGCACAATTTGGAGTTTTCCTTGAAGCTCCCAAAATGGTAGAAAAAAACGGAGCTGCAGCTTTTGTATATGAGATCAAGCCTGCGATCATCGTATTTTTTATACCATCGGCAATTTTCTTGATCCATCTTTTTACAGTCATTGTACGGATCTGTAAAAACAATCCGACTATGAAAGTCCAGTATGAACCGGTTATGCTGGGAGTCCTTGCATTGTTCTTAGGAAATGCATTTCTTGGAATTCCGTTCTTCAGCGGATTTCCGATTGATATCTTAAGTGGTGTAGTAAATGTATTTTTACTGTTCTACGCACTGATCCGAAGACGCTTGTTCCGCCTGCAGATGCTGGCATCCCCTTCCCTGTGTTATGGTGTTGGATTCCTGTTTTCCATTCTTGTTTTCTTAAATATTGTTCCATCCCTGCAAAATCTATTTCATATGCGGCCGGATAAGAACACCCGGATTTACACTCTTGTTTTTTCAATCGTCTTTCTGATCATTTATGCACTCTTTACTTATCTGTGGAAGCTTTTGATCCGCTGCGTGTTTGTCAGAGAAGAAAACCATCAGGCTGAGAAGATCAGAGAATTTAATTCAGCAATCTCCAAAACTCTGGATCTTCAGGAAATCCTGGATAAAACGATCCATGTTATGAAAGATTTGATGGATGTTGGAAATATCTATATCTGTATGCAGGACGCACCTGGCGAACCATATCGTGGGGTTGCAAGTGACCAGCCTTTAAGTGATCTGGCGTTTGCCTTTGAAGAAGAAAATCCAATGGTCCAGTGGCTGAAAGACCACGAAGAACCGATTATTTACCGTGATTTCCGCTACTCTGTAGAGTACAAGTCCATGTGGGAAGAGGAAAAACATCAGCTGGATAAAAACCATACACGTTACTGTGCCGGATTAAAAGATGGTGATAATCTGGCGGGAGTGATTCTGATCACATCATCTTCTTCAAAAAAGAGACTGGCATACGATGAAGTAGAAATAATCTCAAACATCACATCAGTGGCATCTATTGCTATCAAAAATGCAAAGCTGTATGAGAATGCCCGTCTTGAGGCAAGAACCGATGAACTGACTGGATTATTAAATCGAAAATATTTCTATGAAGTTCTCAATGAAGAGTTCGAGAAAAACAAAGACGCTTCGCTGGCACTGGCCATTATCAATGTAGATGATTTTAAATTATACAATCAGTTGTATGGTATAAAAGAAGGCGATATGTGTCTGCAGCGCGTCGCAGACATCATCAACAGCAGTGTGGGAGAAAGCGGATATACTGCTCGCTATGGCGCGAAAGAATTTGCTGTTCTGCTTCCAGGCTACGACCTTTTCTCTGCCAGAAATCTGGTGGAATCCATTGCAAAACAGATATATGTTATGAATAACCGCAGAACCGACATGAAGCTCAAGCCGATCACAGTCAGTGCGGGAATCAGTGCAGCACCGTATGCGGCAAAGAATGTCAAAGAACTGCTGGAAAATGTTGATCTTGCGGTGTACCACGTAAAACACAGCGGGAAGAATGGAATTCAGGTCTTTGATACCATGTTCCGCAACAATAATAAAGATGCTCACGCAAAAACACATGCACATATTTACAAAGAATATGAATCAACCATCTACGCATTGACCGCAGCTATTGATGCAAAAGATCATTATACCTTCAGCCATTCCACAAATGTTGCCTATTATGCAACAGCACTTGCAAGAACACTTGGAATGAACGAAGATATGATAGAGATCATCCATCAGGCAGCACTTTTGCATGACGTCGGTAAAATTGGTATTCCGGAAAGTGTATTAAATAAGGCCGGATCATTGACAGATGAAGAATACGAGATGATCAAAGGCCATGTAGAAGCTTCCATCGACATTATCCGACATCTTCCGTCACTGGATTATGTTATCCCGGCGGTCATCGGTCATCATGAACGCTATGACGGGAAAGGATATCCGCGCCGTATTGCAGGCGAAGATATACCGCTGACGGCACGTATCCTGTGTGTGGCAGATTCATTCGATGCCATGACATCCATACGATGCTATAAGAAAGCCTTCCCTGTAAAAGTAGCTCGGGAGAAGCTGATTCAGGATGCAGGCAAACAATTTGATCCAGAGCTTGTTCGCAAGTTTGTAGAATGCCTGGATAACGGAACGATCAATCTTGTAAAAGCAGAAGAGGCATGACAACAGGGAGAAACCGACTGATGCAGATCATCGCAGGACAGATCAAAGATTTCTTCAGATAAGCTTTTTAAGGAAAATAGATATTCAATTTTATTGAACTGAAGAATAGTTCAGGACCCATTGCATTCTTCAGTTGACGGTGTGAAGTATAACACTGTAATTCACAGACAACAATAGCATCAATTGATTCGTTTTGTGTGGCGCTCAGAAGGTCATGGCCGACTGAGAAATAGATGTGTAAGAGATAAAAAAATAACTCTCTTACTTTCTTAGCTGCATATGTTTTAAAACTGCCGCCGATCTGGGTATACTTTGTAATGACTCTGGACGAATTTGAAAAAATGCCTGTGGTATTAATTCACTATGTCAGAGGCAAATGGCTCACAAACATTACCAGAGATTTTGATTAATAAAAACACCTTCAGGCTATAATAGCTTGAAGGTGTCATGACAGACAAGTTTTATTTAACTACTGCAACTCCCGCAATATTGATTTTCCAATCGTGTCTTGTGGCATCTGTACACCAAAATTTTCTGCAACAGATGCACCGATCACCGCAAATGTATCC
>OHKZ01000265.1_pt1 | contig 35988 bp, 32 predicted proteins | sample 1569011 | NCBI WGS metagenome assembly OHKZ01 (sample SAMEA3879564, study PRJEB24766) | human gut metagenome | biome: human-associated habitat; feature: feces | place: USA | collected 1985/1987
TTAATTTATCCAATACGTCATATGCTTCTTCCAATTCAGAATTTTTCTTTGCCATTTCTTCAAAATCCTTTCTGGTTTTTCCTCCAAGAAAGCGCATCCACTGCAACAGACTTGTCTCATTCTTCTCTTCCGGCGGAAGTTTCGACAATTCTAAGATATGCATCTCCATAAGATCTGTATACTCTTTTCCTGTCTTTGCATCACAGAATACAATTCTACGATAACATTCTCTATCATCTTGAAAATGATCATATGCAAGAATACTCACATGGATACACTTCTTCAAACAATCGTATCCCTCACCTTCTTTGATTTCACCTGCATACATCTTACTCAGATAATAAACAGAACGGTTTGCCCAGCAATCAAATGCTTCTACCTGCATCTCAAAATCAATTTGTTCCCCATCCTTCAGTCTCACCCGGACATCTAAGATTCCATACTTATCATCTTTCGATTCTTTTCTGAGAATCGTAGGCATAAGTTCTGTGTTCTCTACCTCACTGGGCGGAACATTTAATAACGCTGTAATGATATTCTTACGGATATTGTCATTCTGCATCAATTCCTTGAAGCAGAAATCTACCGTCGGAAGCATGATAAAGTCTTCCTGCTTCTCTTTCGATGCTTTACAATGTAATGATGCTCTCTTAGTTGATACACTTTTCTTGTTTTCTTCCATAGAATTCTCCTCTCTTCTGTGCAATGAATGATTGCCTGAAGAAGAGGATTCTAAAGTTATATTTATCTTAACACAAGATAGTTTTCTATGGAAGTAACTATCCCTTAAAATCAGATATTTAAGAAACTTACTCCATCACATAATCTTCAAACAATATTCATCTTTTGGGTTTGTCATCGGATTATCTGCTCGGAAATCTGAGCTTATTGAATAATTACCGATTTGGTTCATAGATCTTTTTGCAGTTCATCAGAATGATGACTGCGTGGTATTAGATTAACATGAGAATTCTATTATTGCAAGCTGAAATTTTTTCTCTGCTATTCGCAGATGTTGTGTTGTAAACCTATTCACCGTTTACCAAAAAAATCCCCAAAACCACAGCTTTTCCTTTTATTTTAACTCTGATTTCGAGGATTTCATATACAAGATTCATATTTTTCCCGTTTGCACGGAATTTAATTCTGCAAAGTAGAATTTACCTTTGCAAGGTGGATTTTACTTTTTCAATTCACCTTTCTTTTAATCAGCAGACACTAATTAATACTTTTCCCCTAATCATCTAACCATTCTAAATTTGAAGACTTTTATAAATTTCATAACTTTTTCTCTATAAAAAATCAAATTAACAATTAGTATTATGACTCCCCATGTGACAGTTACTTTAATTGCAACGATTACCCAACCTAAGTAACTAACTAATGTCATTGAAAAGAACTGAGTAATTGCACAACATAATATAACTGAAATAATATCTATTGTCATTTGTTTCATAAATTTACTAAAAGGCCGTCGAATAAGATTTTTAGAATTGTACCATGCCATCCAAACTGTCTGATATCCCATGGCCAGAAGTGTACCTATAGCTACTCCAATTAACCCCCACACTCTAACTGCTAGAACTGACACAACAATATTAATGATTGCTGCAATTATATAATTATTTTGAGTCTGCTTATAATGTCCTGCAGCCAAGATCATAATATTATATGGAAGTCGAAGACAATGTGTAGCATTAGCTGCAACAATTAACGCTGCAAACAACGGCTGAATGTAATCAGCATCATGGATACCTAGCGTATATACTCTTATAAATGGAACAATAAGTACTGCTGTCACACCAAATACAAATATAGTTCCTGTGTGAATAATCCATTCTGTCCATTCAAATGTTTTTTTTAATTCTGCAAGTTCTTGTCTAGCCCAAAGTTCTCCAATCAATGATGTTATGCCATTTGTCATTGACATAAACAGTTGCTTCACTCCTTTAACAACTAAAAAATAAACAGAATAGATTGATACATCTGCTAAAGTAGCGAACATTGTAAGAACAACTGTATCAGTACCATCTAAGATAACGGCAGCCACATGTTGTGCTATGCCATTCCATTTTTGTGGAATTGGTTCTTTATCATATTTGATTTTTTTATCAATTTGATAATTTTTTCTAACATATAGATAAATCGCAAATGGCTGAATAAGATAAATTATTGATGTAACTAATTTAACTATTTGAATGCTACAACCAAATGCAATAAGTATATAACAGGAAATTGTATTCCCTAACACTGCAATCGTCTGGGCTGTATATTGTACATATCCCCGTTGATCCGCAGTAAGTAGTAATCGATTGACAATTCCAAAATAATATTGCGCAAAAGAACTTATGGATATTGCCACTATTAAAGTTGCTGTATAGCAAAATCCAAATTCTTTTGCAGCAAACAATGGATAAAATAAAATAAGTATTACTACATATACGGCCAATATTTGTCCAAGTCTTCTAAAAAATTTATTTGCAGAAGATATAATCTTACTTACATCGTCTCGTTTATTTTCTGCTAACGGCTTATAAAGTGAAGATTGAACTACAGCCCCAACTCCTAATTCTAAAAAGGAAATAATCCCTAAAAACTGTACAATCGAATTCACTAAACCATTTACGTTTGATCCAAATGCTCCCAATATGAGTCGTGGTAAAACAAATCCACATATAATGGTAATTACTTGATATACTAATGATGAAACTGTATTATACACTAGTCTTTTTTTTCTCATCTAATTTTCCTTCTATTATTTGGGGAGTTTAATTTTCTCCCCCCATCTTTCATTTGTCTTCGATGTAATGTCCTGATCAAATCCACTAGCATTAAAAAAAGTGAATTCTCCAAAATAAATATTTCCATTAATATCATACAAATCAATGCGTATATGGCAATATCCCTTGCTCAACTTTCTTACAATATCCTTCATTTCTTCAAAATTTTGAGGTTTACTAACCACATCATCTTTTTCTAAATTGTTATGTTGATAATAAAGTCTATTCCACTCTGTATCATAAAAATAAAAATCTGGATGACCTTTTTCTCGTCCTGCGCATACCATAACTGAATCAATTTCTCCATCAAAACAAAAGAATTTGTAATCAATAAGTGCTTTTGATTCCTTGTTGTTATAAGAATCAGTGATAAGGATCGAACATTCATTGGAAACTAGTTTGTATCCCCCCGTAGGTAATTTAATCCATTCACCCAGTTTCAAATCCCACTCTTCAGGCTTAAATTCTTCAAATCCACTAGCAGGATAAAATGTAATTTCACCAAAATAAACTTTTTCATTGATTTCATAGAAATCAATTCTTGCAAAAGGCATTTTTTCAGAAAGTTTTGCAGCCAATTTTTTCATCAACTCGTACTGTTTCGGACGCTGAATTGGCAAAATAGCGTTGCCATGAGTAGGTCTCTGTACTTTGAGATGGTTCCATACTTCATCATAAAAATCTTCTTTTAAACCATCTTTTGTGAAACGCTCACTACACATCAGTGTCATACGAGGCACACCATTAAAACAGAACAATTTGTAATCTCTCAAATCATCTGCCATGTACTGTTCTGCAATAATTCTATGTGGAACATTTTTATAAGGCCACTCTCGACTCCAAACATAATAATTTCTCTCTAAGCTTTTGTTTATTATTTTCCTTGCTGCTTCAACGTCAAATTTTTCTTTATCATGACAAATAACCAATCCTCCACTATCATGCGTACATTTTAATACAAATTGGTTCGGTAATACTTCAAAGTTAATTTCATCAAATGAATCCCATACCCCAATTGTTGGTATAACATATTTTGATCCAATTGTATCAGAAATATACTCTTTTACTGCATATTTATCTACTAATGAGGTGTATTTTGGGTTTCTATTATGAATTTTAAGCCATTGTAATTTTTCATTAAACGTAGTTGGATGTTTTAAATCTAATTTTTTATTCATATATACTTCATAAATTATTTTTAAGTAAATTTCATCCGGACATCTTTCTACTAGGCCAGTAACATTTAATAATTTTAGTTTAATTCTTGACAAAAGTCTCATTACTAATTCCCTCATATTCTTTTTAACTACTTGTTCAATAAATTTCATATTTATTTAAAATATAATAATATTTGATTGTTTCCTTCTCTTAAAATGTTTCTATTTATTTTATGTTACTTTTCTCATTTTCCCCTCTGAAGCTTGTACATTTTCATGTACAATATTCACTTTATTAAGTTCAACTATACTGGAAATCACTAATCATTAAACTCAACCTGATATAGATTTAAAAACATTCGTTTACATTCATTTATCACTATACAATATAGACATGTCAAAAGATCAAGAATTTTCGATTATTTTAGTAATCTTATTTTAGTGAATATTCCAGTCTTGATGTCTATCCAATCCGGTGATAATAAAGAAAACCGATTGGCAATCATGAAGAATACAAGAAATCTCACCAATGTAAAGCCGGCTTATGCTCCGCAACGTTGCTCTATACTTGACATTTATTCGATTTCTTATAAGTTTTAATCAAGCCAATCAATGGTAATTTCTGCTCTAGAATACCAGTTTTCATGCTACAGGAACCTAGATTTCTTGAGACGGAATATCCATTTAGACAATCTATTGTTGGATTTCACAATTATTATTGCCAAATAAATTTATAATTATCTATTGCATCAGCTTCCATATAACCATTTAAATATAAGAGTAAAAACAAAATAACATATATCACAAGTAAAGCGTACATTAATTGATAAGGTACCAATATGTTAGCATTAAGTATTTTAATTTTTACATTGGAACTCACTTGATTATTTTTTCTCTTTTTGTTATAAGCATTTAATGCGTATGGGAGTAAAATAACAACTGGCATTGTCAAGGTTAATCTTGCACGTCCCATAATCTCAATAGAGTAACTTAATAAAGATGTTATAATTTCCATTGCAAGATAACCTATACCTAAATTTTTCATTTCTTTTTCTTCACTCAAATATTTCGAAAAAATAAGAAGCATTAAGAACGGAATAATATCCAAAATCCACCCTAAACCAATTCCATTTTTTGTTATTGTATAATAACTATATCTGCTAAAATAACTTCCTGCAAATCTAAGCAATGTTCCAGATAAACTGGTCAATATTAAACTAAATAATACAGCTCCTATAAAAACAATAACCAGTTTATCAAAATATGAAATTTTACGTTGAAATTCCATAAAAAACGCAATTAGCAATGCCATAACAACAAAGATTACAGAAAAGTGTATTGTACATGTTAGTAATGCTACTAATAAATATTTTTTATATTTTTTTTCTGCTATCAAAAAGCTAAAGTAAATTAAAATACTCATTGCCAAATACATTCTTGCTAAACAATATGATTGTAAATAATAACAATTAGAAAAGATAAAAATCACAAGACCTATATGTAATTTGTTTTTCCATTTCCAAATCCCTCTATAAACAAAAAACAATGTTAAAAAAGAGATTATGCCATTAAATACGTCACCATTGTTTGTAAATTTTCTTATCAATAGAACTAATCCATAATAACCTGGTTCGATTTGCCAAGAATATTTCTTGATATTCATTCCTGTAAAAATCAACGCATAGCCTTCTTTATCTTGTCCTACTGCTGAAAAACATGCAAAAAATGCTAAAATCATAAAAGAAATAATATAGTTAATTAATGCTAAAATCCGATAATCTTTACCACTCCTTTTCAAGTTATATTGCGCTAAAAATGCGAAAAAAGATGCGAAAAAAATGATCACTATATATAGCTCTATTGTTCTCAAATCATAATTTTTTAAGTTACTAAACATATTATTTCTCCACTTTAAACAGTATTCTTATCTAAATTACCTAGGACATCATTCATAAAATCAATCCACTGTTTTGCAATATATTCAGGTGACACTTTTTCCGAAAGCTGACGTGCAGATTTTCCAATCTGGTTTGCAATTTCTTTATTTTCAATCAAATAATTAATTGCTTGCTCTAATTCCATTTTTGAATTCTTGGCTACTAATAATCCATTTTCCATGTTATTTATCAACACCCTAGCCCCACCAGGTGAACAATCTGTTGACACACATGGCATTCCAACGCAAAGCGCTTCCATCAACACATTTGGTAGTCCTTCATAATCTGAAGATAAAACAAACATATATGAATCACATTCTTCTTGCCATACCTTTTTATTAATACCTTTTAACCGAATATAATCATTTGCATCATAACTATTAATTTGATTTTGAATATTTTCTTTTTCAGCACCATCTCCGTATATTTTCAAATCAAATTCTGGATGTAATTTATGAACTTCAACAAAAGCATCAACTAAAACTTTATGATTTTTTTGTGGTTCTAACCGACCTATTGTTAAAACTGTATTTCGATTATTTTCATTTTTATGAATAGGCAAATTTTTGAATTCTATTGGATTACATATTATTGTTGATTTCTTTTGTATTTTTTCATCATAATAATTCTTTGCACCTTCTAATTGAAATACAATTGCATCGGACTTATTTATTGCAATTTTTTCAAATAAATGCATTTTTAATCCTTTTATAGCTGCGTAAGGATCATTTCTTTGTGAATATATAATATTAAAAGAACAACCAATAAGGGCTATTGACAAATAAGTCATTACAAATGACGAAAATGCAATTATAATGTCAGGATTAAACTTATTAATTTCATATCTTGTTTTTTTCATTCCTCTACATAACTTCACAATTTTCTTCTTTTGCGGAAATCCACATAACTTGATTGACACATTTGGATCTATTTTATATGCTACTTCTTCTTTATCTTGCAATAATATTAATTGAACTTCATTGTTTTCTATCCATTGATTCATTAAAATTGACAATACTCTTTCAGATCCTCCAAAACCAAATTCTGGAGATACAACTGTAATCTTCATTTACTCGCCTCACTTACAATTAACTTTTCTAGTTCAGAAATCTTCTTTTCTTGTATCAAATTCTCTTTTGCAAACATATATCCTTTATCAGCTAAATATCTTCCCAGTTTTTCATCACTTATTATTCTTTGCATAGCTTCAGACATTTCATTTATTGTTTCAACAACCAATCCTCCGGGTATCTCTTCAACGCATCCAACATTCGTCGAAATATATGGATGTTGACATGCAATAGTTTCGCAAATAAAAATCGGATATACCTCTTTTTGGCTGGAAAGAACTCCACATGTAGCATTAAATATAAACATTTTTGTTATTTCTCTAGGAATATTTTCTAAGATATGAACATTTTGTTCTTCTGAAGTTATCTCCTTTAAATAATTAGAATAATCCGATTTTTTTCCTATACAAACAAGTTCATAATCTTTTTTTTCCTTTACCTTTAAATATGCCTTAACTAACATTTCCTGGTTTTTCAACTTATCATAATTAGCCACACACAAGAAGTATTTCTTTTTAATATAAGGATACTGTTTTACTACATTCTGTGTTATTTCAGTAAATTCAAAATTTTCCACTGCATTAAGAACAACCTGCATGTTACAGTTTACATCTAATTTTTTCATATAATCAAAAGTTGGGCTATTAGGATGAATATCAATCATTAAATCATATTGTCTAAAATATTTAGCTGAAAACTTATAAAATAAAAACCATCTCATGTTCATTAATAAATGCCAAACAAAATATTTGGGAGCTTTATATTCTTCTTTATTAATTCTAAAATAATGCATTCCATGAAGATACAAAATTTTTTTACAATTTATTTCTTTTAAATATGGCAACAAACAATTATTATTTGGCGATTGAACACAACAATTAATTAAAGCATCACAATTTTTTGTAAGTCTTTTAAAAGTATCAATATACTCTACTTTTCCCTTATAAGGAAATGAACATTTTGTTTTAAAAAAAATGCTTACAACATTAACACCATTATGTTTATACTCTTTAGTTCTTTCACTATTAACTGTCAAGACTGTAACTTCATGTCCTTTTTTAGCAAGACCTTCTGCTAAATATTGAGTAACGTATTGAACTCCATCTGAATTGGGATAATATGTATGCACAGTAAAAATAATTTTCATCACAAAACCTCTATTTTTTTCCAGTAATTTGGGAACATCAATTCATCTTCTTTTCTTGACCATTCTTTAAAATATTTGCTAGGTCTTATAACCATATCATGATTGCCTAAATAACCGCCCCACCAACTAAAAGTACTGTTTGCCAATATGCATATTTTTGCAGATGATAATAAATATAAATCTTCGTAATCTTTTTTATTTTCAACAAATTCTGTCTTTTCATTAAACAATCGTGATGTTTTACACCACTGAATATCATCAGAAATCACATAAAACTTTATTTCTTTATACTTGCTTGTTACATACGATATTGCATTTTCATAGTATTTTGTTTCTCCAAGATTCACATATTCTGAATGATTGAGATAATCTCCACGGCGAATATGAATAATAACGGATACTTCTTCTGACATTTTATTTGCAATCTTTCTGACATCTGTAGAAATATTCTTAAATTGAAACAATTCCTTTGCCTTTTGACTTGTAATTTTACAAGCATTTTCACCTTGCCAATAACCAAACAGAATAGCATCAGTATTTAATTTTTGATTTAGTAAAATAGGCGTATTTGGTGTTTCATAATACACTTTTAATTTCTCACCTAATCGAGGGAATTGTCTGCTTAATTTATATATCATTCTATACACAAAAGAAAAATGATTTATATAATTCTCTCCATCTTTAATCAAAAAAGCTTCCTCTAATCTATATCCTGAATGACACTTTATATTATCAAAATAAGAAATATCAAAAATCACATCATTATATTTATCCTGCAACGCTTTATAGAATGAATATTGAAACATCTGATTTCCTAACCCTCCGGAACATAAAACATACTTCATCTCATGCCCTCCTATTTTTTCTAATAACACTATAAAATATTTTAGGATGAATTAATAAAAACATAGCTAAAATATTCAATTTCACATTTTTTATACCAAATATCTTCGATATTTTATTTTTATAATTGGTTTTATTTAATAATAATATAAAATCATCATACTGAGATGCTTCAGCAAATGTTCGATAAAAAGCCAACAATGCTTTTGCATAAAGAAATTTCCAAATATGCCTTTCATTTGGATATCGTTCTTCTAATCCATACACTGTTTCTTGGAACTCTTTACATAAAATCTCTACTCTTTCTATGTTTTGTTTAGTCATTAATGAATTCCCACGAATTAAATATTTGTATGTATTATTCCCTGTAGCTGAAATAGCATCCACTGTAGGAAATAATCTCCACATGAAATCAATATCTTCACCATATCGCAATTTTTCATTAAACAAAATCTTATTTTCAATTAAATACTCTTTTTTTATTAATAATGCACAACAATGTATTTTTAATTTCCTAATTAAAAAGTTTTCTAACAGTTGGTTTTTCAGTATTTTATATGGTGAAAAAAGTCCGTCAGAATCTCCTTTTCGATTTTTTTCCGAAGTAAATTGAAAATCTGAAAAAGCAATGTATGTATCAAATTTATGACATGCATCATATAGCTCCTGCAAATGCGTAGGCGCTATCACATCATCTGAATCTATAAAACACACAAAATCTCCATTAGCATTTTCAATTCCTATATTTCTTGCAGACGGTAATCCACCATTCTTTTTGTTTATCAAAGAATAGGTTTTTCCGAATTTATTTATAATTTTTTCAGCTATCTGTACTGAATCATCTGGACTCCCATCATTTACCAATATTATTTCATAATCATTGAATGTTTGTTCACATATTGATGTAATTGACAATTCAATGTATTTTTTTACATTATAAATTGGTACTATTACGCTTATTTTCATAATTTATTTACATATCCTTTATCTTTTTTGTTGTTACATCTATTTTTTTTATAGTACTTGCAGGATTTCCAACAATAAGACAGTTATCTTCAAACTTTCCACACACTACTGCTCCTGCTCCTACAACACAGTTATTCCCAAGTACCGTACCCTTCAAGATGATGCTGTTGCACCCAATAAAACAGTCCTTGCCAATCTTAATTTCTCTACTCGGAATTTGATCACTATTGCCACCATTTTCATCTCGTAGTAGTCTATTTCTTTCCTCTGCTTTAATTGGGTGAAAGTCATTATCAAGGATTTTGCAGTTTCCACCAATACATGTATTCTCACCGATTGTGATCTTCTTTCGAGCGTAGATTGTTGCTCCACTTATCCCTACATTATCTCCAATCTCAATTTCTGCTTCTGGGGCACGAGTAACAATAATCGTCCGACTGTAAAGTCCTACTAGATTACTAAGAAAGCTACTTTTAATCGTGACATTTTCTCCAATCTTCAACTTAGCACCACCTTTATTAAAGATAATCGGTACACCTTTCAGCAAAAGGTTCTTTCCATATTCAACTTTTGTCATCTTCATAACCAACTTAAACCAGTTACTGTTCATGTCTCTTGCCTCTTTTACAACTTTAAAATCTCTTCTGCATACTTTCTCACTGACACGTTTCTGGTCAGATTCTTTTCCAAATTCTCACGACCTCTAGCTCCCATTGCCTTCAGCTCGCTATTTCCAGAATTCTTAATGAACCAGCGGATGTTCTCCTCGATTTTGTCATATTCACCCGGCTCACAGCAAAGACCACCGCGTGTAGCTTCGATCAAGCAACGAACCTCAGATCTTGATTCGAGCACCCCTAAAATAGGCTTCGAAGCGGCCATTATTCCGTATGCCTTCGATGGGCAACTCACGCCTTTAATACCTTTTGCATTCACGCACCAGTGGACATCGCCGGCGTTCAAACTATAAATCAGGTCAGCCTTATCTTGGTACGGAATGAAAGTCACATTGTCCATGTGATGCTCTTTTACATAAAGCACCAACTTGTCCAACACGGAACCGGCACCAACAAATGCAAATACGACCTCTCTGCCATCTGCAGTCTTAGTACCCGGTTTAATTCTCTCCACAACCTTGATTAGATTCTCAAGGTCATAGTAAAGACCGATATTGCCAGAGTACATGATGACAAATTTGCCATCTAGACCGTACTTCTTCTTGAAAGTAACAACTCTTTCATTGCTCTCATCCAACGGATAGATTTCGTTCTCATCGATCCAGTTGTTAATCATAACGGTCTTGGGAACTTTCTTACCCTTAAAGCGATTCTCCACCGTCTCCACCAGATCACGGCCGACTGTGATCACAAGGTCGCTACGCTTGCAGCTGAACTTATCGAACCACATCATAGCATCCGTCACCAGTTTGCTCTTGGTATAGCCAACAGCCAGCACCTGCTCTGGGTTAAAGTCCTGAATGTTATAGATGTACTTGGCGTGCTTCACCCATTTGCCCCAAACACCCAACAGACCGCCGAGGATCGGAGGTTGGGAAATAGAGAACACATAGTCCATCTTGCCAACCTTGAAAGTCGCACCCATTGCTCCAAAGAAATAGGAAACAATGTTTTTTACACGGCTTTTCTTGTTGGTCTTACTGAATTCCGGCACACAGATTCGCAGTACCTTTACGCCGTTGATTTCTTCTTCGTAATATTTCTGTGTCTTATATTTATCTTCAATGGTTCCTAAGTAGCTGGGAACCACACAAATTACCGTAATATCAAACTTATCCAACATGCCTTCTGCGAGTTCACGGAGAATCTGGCCTGTGGATGCAGTATCAGGTATGTAGTAATGTGCATAAATCAGCAGTTTCTTTTTTGCCATCCTGCATCTCCCCTCTGTGTACTTCTTAGTCGCGCTGGAAAATATCGCGTGTATAAACCTTATCCTTCACATCATCCAGACACTTGTCATAGCGGTTTGCGATGATAGCCTGGCTCTTTTTCTTAAACTCTTCCAAATCATTAACCACAACACTGCCGAAGAACTTCTCACCATCTTTCAATGTCGGCTCGTAAATAATGACAGTTGCACCTTTGGCCTTAATCCTCTTCATAACACCCTGAATGGAACTCTGTCGGAAATTATCGCTATTACTTTTCATAGTCAAACGGTAAACACCAACCACAACTTCTTTTTCCTTGCTTTCATCCCAACTATCATTAGCTTCATAAGCTCCAGCAATTTCTAGAACACGATCTGCAATAAAGTCTTTTCTTGTTCTATTACTTTCAACAATAGCTTCAATCAAATTCTCCGGTACATCCGCATAATTCGCTAACAACTGCTTGGTATCCTTTGGAAGACAATAACCACCGTAACCAAAAGACGGATTATTGTAATGCGTTCCGATACGTGGATCGAGACAAACACCGTTGATAATCTGTTGTGTATTCAAGTCTTTCATCTCAGCATAAGTATCCAGTTCATTGAAATAACTCACACGCAGAGCCAGATAAGTATTTGCAAACAATTTGACCGCTTCTGCCTCAGTAAATCCCATAAACAACGTATCGATATTTTCTTTTATTGCACCTTCCTGAAGTAATTCTGCAAATATATGTGCTGCTTTTACCAAACGTGCATTCTCTACATCTGTTCCAACAATTATTCGTGACGGATACAGATTGTCGTAAAGTGCCTTGCTTTCACGCAGAAATTCCGGACTAAAAATAATGTTGTCACAATGAAACTTTTCTCTCACACTTGCGGTATAACCAACTGGTATTGTAGATTTTATAATCATAATCGCCTCTGGATTATACTCAATAACTAATTTGATAACCGCTTCAACAGCACTCGTATCAAAAAAGTTTTTCTTGCTATCATAATTTGTTGGAGCTGCGATAACAACAAAATCTGCATCAGAATATGCTACCTTTGCATCTAATGTTGCTGTCAGATTCAATTCTTTCTCTGCTAAATATTTTTCAATATATTCGTCCTGAATCGGAGATTTCTTGTTATTAATAAGTTCAACCTTTTCTGGAATGATATCTACTGCTGTCACCTCGTGATGTTGGGAAAGTAAGGTGGCAATAGATAAACCAACATAACCAGTACCTGCAACAGCAATTTTTAAATTATTAAATTCTCTCATTTCTCTATTCCTCTAATTTGCTTATTTATAAAACTCTGCATACCACTCAGCAAACTTGCGTAATCCCTCACGCAGACTTGTAGATGGCTTATATCCAAAGTCACGTTCCAGTGCACTTGTGTCCGCATACGTCACTGGGACATCCCCTGGTTGCATAGGAACAAGTTCCTTATGAGTCTCAAAGTCATAATCTTCTGGCAATACCTTTGCACGAACTAACTCCTCGCTTAAAATCTGTACAAAATCCAAAAGATTCTCCGGATCCTGATTTCCGATGTTATAAACTGCATACGGTGGAATTGGAAGTCCATCCTCACCATTCTTTTTATCAGGAGCTTTTTTCATCACGCGAAAAACACCTTCAACAATGTCATCAACATATGTAAAATCTCGTTTACAATTACCATAGTTAAAGATTTTGATTGTCTCTCCCTTCACTAATTTGTTTGTAAATCCAAAATATGCCATATCCGGACGTCCTGCCGGACCATATACAGTGAAGAAACGTAGACCTGTTGAAGGGATGTTATACAGTTTAGAATATGAGTGCGCCATCAATTCATTTGATTTCTTAGTTGCTGCATAAAGAGAAATAGGATTATCTACTTTATCATCTGTACTATAAGGAACTTTCTTATTCATTCCATATACACTGGAAGAAGAAGCATATACTAAATGCTCTACTCCTTTTTGACCATTGTCATATGAATGACGGCATGCCTCCAGAATATTAAAAAAGCCAACTAAGTTTGATTCCACATAGGCATCCGGATTAGTGATGGAATAACGCACACCTGCCTGTGCTGCAAGATTTACAACCACAGAAGGTTTATATTTTTCAAATACTTCCATGATTAAAACTTTGTCAGCAATATTTCCTTTTACAAAAGTAAATGTGGGATACTTAGCTAGCTCATTCAAACGAAAATCTTTCAGTGATACATCATAATAATCGTTCATATTGTCAATACCTATTACGATTGCTAATGGATTTTCTTCACATATTCTTTTCACTAAATTAGATCCGATAAATCCAGCTGCTCCTGTTACAAGAATTGTTTTATTTCTCATATCCACTAAACTCATTATTTTTCCTCCTGTAGCTATACGTTCAATATCTGAATAAGAGAAAAAACTTCCAACCATATTCATTCATGTCTTCAGTCTTCCCTCTCCTTGTTTTTTCTCCCTATAGCTATACGTTCAATATCAATAACACCTGCAGCTTCCCATCCCAGTTCCACTGCAGATCATCATTCTTTCTATTTCATCTCTTCCATCCAATCCATCACTTGGATCCGCTGCCCTTAAGCACGACCCCGACGGTCTTGAACAGAATCTTAATATCCATTCCGATATTCCAGTTCTTGACATATTCCATATCAAGCTTTACAACTTCCTCAAAGTCAGTGATATCACTTCTTCCGCTCACCTGCCACATTCCGGTCAGTCCCGGCTTCACGGCAAGTCTTCCGCGGTGATATGGCTCATACTGTTTCCACTCATCTACTGTTGGTGGACGGGTTCCTACGAGACTCATATCTCCTTTGAGTACATTCCAGAACTGCGGGAATTCATCCAAAGATGTCTTACGGATAAACCAGCCAAGTCCATGCTTGCTTCCATCCGCTCCGCTTCCGATGATTCTTGGGTCATTCTCCATCTTGAACATGAGCCCCTTCATCTCGTTCTGTTTCATCAGTTCTTTCTTGCGTTCCTCTGCATCCATATACATGCTTCGGAATTTATAGATTTTAAATAATTTTCCGTTTTTTCCTACTCTCATCTGAGAGAAGAAGATTGGCCCCGGTGAAGCAATATAGATTGCCGGAGCAAGGAATATTGTAATGATACCTGTCAGAATCATTCCAACGATTCCGCCACAGATGTCCATCGTTCTCTTCATCACGGCCTGTCGTGAGGAAATCACTCTGACGCTGGAAGTCAGGACTGTATATCCACCCATACGGTTAATAAACTGATTTCCTGCCCATCCTGCTCTGTCTTCCAGACATTCGTGAACTGTAATTCCCATATTCACACATGTGTCAAACAGATCTTCCGGTATCAATGTTTTCTTCTTAATTCCAACAAGAAGAGCATCAACCCATCTTGTCTGTATGTATTCAGTTAATGTATCAATCTTGCTTACGACCGGAATTCCTTCGATAGATTCATTTTCTTCCGGTTCACGGTCTGCAAGTACGATTCCAACAATATCGAATTCATTAAATACATTCTGTTCCACCTGTCTTAACATGGAATCTATTTCATAACTTGTTGAAACGAGAAGCATGTTCATTTTTGCATAAAGCATATTGCCATGTTTCAGCAAATATTTCTTCCATACGATTCGCACCGCATAAAGCAGAACCACTGCCATTGGAATGAATGAGCTGATCACAAGACGCGAGGTCATGCTTCCCTGTTTGCTCATAAAGAGATATACGATCACAAGCACACTCACGATAAACACATGCTTCAATACATTCTTAAACTCTACAAAATATCCTCTTCTCATGATCCCATGATATGGCTCTGTAAAGAAAGCTGTACAAATGTCTATCAGTATAATAATAATCCCGATATTCAGATATAATCCGTTATGATACAGATTACTTGTTCCCATGCGCAATACATAACTGCTTATATAAGCCAGCTGTAATGCAACAAGATCCAGTATAATGAAATCCCAGTGCTTCAACCAGCCGTTACTGTTCTTTCTATACATTCGCGTACACCATTTTCCCCTGATAATCTTCTGTCTGACTGCATAACAAAACATCTGATTTCATTTATCTTAAATGCTTTGTCTGTTTTTCTCTGTAAAATGGAATATGCAGCAGATATTCTCCACTGCATATCTGGCTATTCCTGTTTGCTTTTACCGTAGTAGTATGAACTATACTTACTATAGTATTTTTCTTTCTTCATATCCACTTTATTCAGTACTGCACCGAGAATCTTACATCCACTCTTTGTAAGCTGTTCTTTTGCTTTCATTGCATCTCTTCTGCTTACTGCTTCGCTCTCGATTACGAGGATTGCTCCATCACATTGTTTTGCTGCGATTGCTGCATCACTCATACTGATGATCGGTGGTGTATCAATCAAAATATAATCATAAACTTTCCTTGTCTCTTCGATCAATCTGCCGAAACGTCCCTGCTCCAGAAGCTCTGACGGGTTCGGAGCATACGGACCTGAAAAGATAATCTCAAGATTACGGTAATTGGTAGAATAAATTATTTCTTCTAAAGAAATCTGTCCACTTAAATACTGTGACAGTCCGTTGGTCTTTTGTTTAACCTGGTAACGTTTGATATAACTGGACTTACGAATATCTGCATCTATGATCAGAACTCTCTTTCCCATCTTTCCAATCTCTACTGCAAGCTGGAAAGCCACGTCACTTTTTCCTTCATTTGGATAACAGCTTGTGAGAACAATACTCTTCGTCTCTACACCACTGAACTGCATATTTGTACGGAGGGTTTTAATAGCCTCTTCATAGAAGACATCTTCTTTTCTGGAATCTGTCAACATAACTCTCTGAATTGCCATTTATTTTTTCCTCCTTTTCTTCTTTTTCTTCGGTGTTGTCTTGCTTGAATTACGAAGTCCTTTTCCCGTAATGTAGTCTTTTCTATCCGGGATACTTGCCAGTGTTGTCAGACCGAGATAATTCTCGATATCATCCTCTGACTTAATCGTATCATCCATCAATGTGAGAAGGATAATAACACCTGCGGAAAGAACCAGTCCTGCCAATGCTCCGATCAGCACATTCTTCTTTGTACTTGGGCTTGTCTGGATTGTCGGCACTTCACCTTCTTCAATGATCTTCGGCGGTGTTACTTCCATCTTGTCTCCGATAAAGTCAGCCGATGTCTTTGCCAGTGTATCCGCAATCTTCTTTGCCATCTCTGGATCTTTATCTGTCGCTGTAATGGAAAGAATACGTGTATCACTTGGATTCTCTACTGTGATGCGCTCTTTCAATTCCTTGTATGTCATATCCAGATTCAGTTCATCTACTACGTCCTGCAATACTGTACGGCTTGTGATCAGGATGTTGTAGTCTTTCGTCAGCTGACTGCCAATCTGCAGATCAGCCAGTGAAGAAAGTGTTGTTTCTTTTGTGAGAACAAGCATTGTAGCTGTTGCACTGTAAACAGGTGTTATAAAAAGTTTTGTCACTGCTCCGGCAATCACTGCTCCCGCCAGTATGGCTGCAAGGATTACCAAAATGCGCTTTTTCAATGCGTAGAATAGTTCTCTGAGGTCAATCTCAACCTCGTCGTCATCATGCGTCTTTCCCATCTTTGCTCCCCTTTATTTTATTATTTTGTTTTCTGTAATGCGAAGTGCATTCTCTCTTGTTATCTGTCTGAGGTAAGTACTGTCTAAATGCTTCCTCATCCAACCCATTGCCTCTTTTGTATCAGGCATTCTGCTCCCGATATTGTGCATATCAGTTCCCATAAAATGGATATTCCTTTTTTTCAGATTATCCTTACACCAGCGCGCTGTTGCATCATGCCAGCCTCCACTGACGGATCTGTAATTCATCTGAATTAATGCTTCCAGATCGATCAGCTCTTCTACACGCTTCCCTTTTCTAAGGCAACGATACCTCTCCGCATGAGCAACTACCGGAGTATATCCTGCTCTTGACAGATTCCTCACCGCTGTACATATCTCTGAATAAGGCACTGACGGCATAAACTCAACCAATACATAATTGCTGTCTGCCAACGTAAGCAGTTTTCCCTCTTCAAGCAGTCGTATAACACTATTAGAATAAAAAATCTCCTGTCCTGTCCAGATTCGAATTGGCTGTCTTCGCTTTATCTTTCCATCCGGACCTTTCACCGGACGGTTTGCGCGACTCATCAGCTCATCCCGAAGCCGTCTCAGCTTCTCCGGATCTCTGTTCGGAAACGCTTTGGAATAATGTGAAGTTGCAAACACGTCTGTAATTCCCTGTCTTCTCGCCATAGAAAGCATATGAAGACTTTCTTTTATCGAAGACGCTCCATCATCAACTCCAGGCAAGATATGGCTATGTATATCAATCATCTTTAACTCGTCCTTTTACATAATGAAAGAGACACCTGGGATAAAAACCTGTCCTGCGTGCCTCCTTGTTCCGTCGTATCTTATTGCCTTTAACACCCAAATAATGATATTTCATTTTTCTTTTACTGTCAAGTTATTTTCATGTATATTTTTATGAACCTTGTAACATTATAGTGATTTCTCGTTTATTTCTTCATTTTGGGTTCAAAAATCAATGAAGCCAGGTATCCAAAAATAAGTGCTGCACTGATCCCGGCGGCACTTGCCTTGAACCCGCCCAGAAAGATTCCGAGGAATCCGTTTTTATCAACAGCTTCCTTCACACCTTTCCACAGGACATTTCCGAATCCAAGAAGTGGAACGCTTGCACCTGCTCCTGCAAATTTTACAAATGGTTCGTATGCTCCAATAAATCCAAGCACTGCGCCTGTACAGACGAGTAATACCATAACACGTCCCGGCATCAGCTTTGTTCTGTCCAGAAGAATCTGCACTGCAGCGCAGATGAGACCTCCGATTAAAAATGCTTTTATATAATCCATTTTTCTATTCCTTTTCTTTTTTTAACACACACTTAGCACATTTTTTACTTCTTCCTATTATAATAGGGCTTTTCAACAGTGTTCGATCATAATCGCATGCGCAATTCCAGGCACACTTGCTCCTTCATTGAAGCTGACCGTTGACATCAATGCACCGGTTGGCACAAAGAGTATCTTTTTCCATTCTCCGTTCTCAATCTTTGGCAGAATATAAGAAGCCAGTGTTGACGCTGCGCATCCACAGCCGCTTCCGCCGGCATGTGTATCCTGTGTCTCCTGATCAAAGATAGTCATTCCACAATCCATATGCTTTTTTCTGATATCATATCCTCTGCTTTTCATTAGGTCAAAAAGTATGGATTGACCAATATATCCAAGATCACCTGTTATGATCTGATCGTAATCTTCCTGGGTTCGTCCAAGATCCTGAAAATTGCGATAAATGGTATCGGTTGCAGCCGGAGCCATACATGCCCCCATGTTCTGCGAATCCTTCAGACCAAAATCCACAATCTTCCCTATTGTGACTCCTGCAATCCGAATATGCCGGAACTGGGATTTTCTTTGATGCTGCTTATCGGAATGTATTTTATTCAGATGGCTTCCTACAAGGAAAGCCCCGCTGGCTGTCACGGTCCAGTGTGCGGAAAGTGGTCTTTGGTTCGCATATCCTAACGGAAATCGAAATTCTTTCTCTGCACTTCCGAAATGGCTGGATGTTACTGCCAGCATGTAATCTCCGTATCCTGCTGCCACACTCATTGCTGCTAATGCCAATGCTTCTCCTGATGTGGAACATGCGCCATACAGGCCGAATATGGGAATCTGCAGATCTTCCACTCCCATAGAAGTTGCAATCCCTTGTCTGAGAAGATCTCCACCAAAGAGATAACGCACAGACTTCGGATCCACATGTGACTTTCCCAGTGCCAGTACACAGGCTTCCTTCTGCATATTGCTTTCGGCTTCCTCCCAGGTCTCTGCTCCAAACAGGTCATCCTCATTTGTCAGATCAAAGCATTTTCCAAGCGGCCCCTGCGCTTCTTTGCTTCCGGCAACTGATGCTGCGCTTAGAAGATAAGGTGCTTTTGTGAATACAATGCTCTGTGCTCCACGAAGCTGGGACAGATGAAAAGGACCACACTCTGATTCAACTGCCCGGTTCTTGTTTCCCGTATCATTCATATCATTTCCTCATTTCTGATGCTTCATTATTTATTTTTAAGGATATTATTTTCATTTTTGTGAAAAACTATGTGTAGAATTTGAAAACAAAAAAGAAGGGATTTCATTTATGGACAAAATAGAACAATTAAAACAACAGAAACAATATGAAGCCTATGTCAAAAAGAAAACACCACAGCACAATGTGTGGTTCAACATGATAAAAGCATTCTTCCTTGGTGGAACGATCTGCCTGATTGGACAATGTATTTATCATTTCTGTGAATTGAAAAACCTTTCCCCGGATGACTGCAGCAGCTGGACTTCTATTCTGCTCATTCTTCTGAGTATCCTTCTCACCGGTACCGGAATTTATCCACTGCTTGCCAAATGGGGCGGTGCCGGTGCACTTGTTCCGATTACCGGCTTTGCCAACTCTGTTGCTGCACCTGCGATTGAATATAAGAAGGAGGGGCAGGTTTTTGGTATTGGCTGTAAGATCTTCACGATTGCCGGACCGGTGATCCTGTATGGAATTGTGACAAGTTGGGCGCTTGGAGTTGTATATTGGGTATGGACGTTGATGTGAAACAAGAAATGTGTTAGATAAATGTATTAGGAAGCCGCTATTCACGGCTTCCTAATCTTTCTTTAAAGTCTATATAATCAAATGCGGTTAGCTGCTGCATGGTTCTGTCAGCATGTCTGATCCAGATATCCGGTAATGGCATCCCGTTAAATGTATTATTTTTGCAAGTCGTATAAATCGCCATATCTCCAAACAGAAGCAGATCTCCGTATTCCGGTAATTTGCTTAATTTATAGTCTCCGATCACATCCCCTGACAGGCAGGTTGGACCTCCTAACCGGACTGTAATCCCGCTACCTGTTGTCTCATCCGATGCTCCAAGAAGCGGTGGACGATAAGGCATTTCCAGTACATCCGGCATATGGCAGGCGGCGCTGGCATCTACGATTGCAATCTGTGTGTCTCCATTTTTCAGAACATCCAGCACACTGGTAAGAAGAAATCCTGCATTTAATGCCCAGGCTTCTCCCGGTTCCAGATAAACCTCAACCTTCCATTCTTCCTGTGCCATTCGAATACATTGCTCCAGTCGCTCAATACCATATCCGGGTCTTGTAATATGATGACCACCGCCAAAATTGATCCATTTCACGTTGGTGATTAAATCGCCAAACTGTTTCTTTACGGAAGCAAGGGTTGTCTCCAGATCATCTGAATCCTGCTCGCAGAGGGTATGGAAATGAACCCCATCCAAAAGTTCCATCAACTCCGGATTCTTCACAATTGCTTCATCCCACTGTACTCTTGTTGTACCCATGCGGCTTCCCGGTGCACAAGGGTCATAAATCTCATGTCCCTCCTGGGTAGAGCATTCCGGATTGATCCTGAGTCCCACGCTTTTTCCTGCCTCTTTCGCCATTCTTCCAAAGCGAAGAAGCTGGGACGGAGAATTAAATACAATATGATCGGCATACTGAAGAAGTTCCTCGAATTCATCAGCCCGATACCCTGCGCAGAATACATGAACTTCTTTTCCCGCCATTTCCTCTGCCCCTAATCTTGCCTCATACAATCCACTGGCCTCTGTACCCGCCAGATACGGTTCAAAAAAAGGATAACAATCATAATTACTGAATGCTTTCTGTGCCAGAAGCATCTTACATCCTGTCCGTTCTGCTACTTCACCGAGCAGTTTTGCGTTTTCTGTAAGTGCTTTTTCATCCAGTATATAACAAGGTGTTTTGATGTTCTGAAATTCCGGCGGAATAATTCCGCCGGTGGCTGTAAATGGTGCTCTTTTATCTAATCTTTCCATCAGTCTACCAGCTTCGGATCATGATTTTCACTGCGCGGCAGACCATAACGGTCAAGTGCGTCCAGGAACGGATCCGGATCAAATTCTTCTACAGTATACACACCTGGTCTGATCCATTTTCCGGTCAGCATCATAAGTGCTCCGCACATTGCCGGAACACCTGTTGTATAGCTGATTGCCTGGCTTCCTACTTCGTGGTAGCATTCCTGATGATCACATACATTGTAGATATAGTAGGTTTTTTCTTTTCCATCTTTTACACCTGTAAAGATACATCCGATATTGGTTTTTCCTTTGGTACGTGGTCCAAGGCTTGCAGGATCCGGAAGCAGTGCTTTCAAAAACTGGATCGGAACGATTTCCTGTCCATTGTACTGGATCGGTGTTGTGGAAAGCATTCCTACATCTTCAAGGCAACGCATATGATCCAGATAACTCTGTCCAAAAGTCATGAAGAAACGAATACGTTTTACACCCGGGATTGTTTTTGCAAGAGACTCAATCTCTTCATGGTGGAGCAGATACATATCCTTGTCTCCAACCTGGTCAAAGTTATATTCTCTCTTGATATCCATCGGCGGGATTTCTACCCAGTGTCCGTTTTCCCAGTAACTTCCCGGTGCACTTACTTCACGAAGATTGATCTCCGGGTTAAAGTTTGTTGCAAATGCATATCCATGATCACCGCCGTTGCAGTCCAGGATATCGATGGTATCAATCTGATCAAATTCATGCTTTAATGCATAGGCACAGTAAGCCTGTGTAACACCCGGGTCAAATCCACATCCAAGAAGTGCTGTAAGTCCTGCATCTTCGAATTTTTTACGATATGCCCACTGCCAGGAATAATCAAAGTATGCAGAAAATCCTTCTTCTTTGCAGCGTTTTTCATAAATTGCACGCCACTCCGGATCGTCAGTATCTTCCGGCTCATAGTTTGCTGTATCCATATAGTTTACACCACATGCCAGACATGCATCCATGATCGTCAGGTCCTGATAAGGAAGTGCGATGTTCATTACCAGATCTGGTTTGTAGCTGTTGATCAGTTCGATCAGCTGATCCACATCATCTGCATCCACCTTAGCTGTAGTAAGAACGGTTTTTGTCTTTCCTTTCAGTTTTTCTACAAGTGCATCACATTTTTCCTTTGTACGGCTTGCAATACACATTTCTGTGAATACCTCATCAACCTGGCAGCATTTCTGAATTGCCACACTGGCTACTCCTCCGCAGCCGATCACTAATACTCTACTCATAATTTTTCTCCTTTTTTATGTTGATATATTACTGTTTTCTATTAATATTATTTTGCAATCGCCAGAAGCAGTTCACGAAGGACCTTGCAGGCTGTTGCAGTTGAAACACCGCTCGTATCCAGCATAGGAGCCAGTTCATTGACATCTGCCCCTACCAGATTTGCCTGAGAAACGGTACGGATTGCTTTAAGAAGCTCTAAAAAGCTCACGCCACCCGCCTCCGGAGTTCCTGTCCCCGGAAATACCGATGGATCCATACAGTCCAGATCAATTGTAAAATATACCGGAACCTGTTTCTCTTTCAGCTCTCTGACTGTTTCTTCCAGTCCTTCAAAAGTAAACGGATGAAAATCTGTGTGTCTGGAAGCAAACTGAAATTCTTCTCTCTCTCCGCTTCGGATACAGAACTGATGGATATGGCCGTCTCCCACAATTTCATGGCATCTTCGAAGAACACAGGCGTGACTTAATTTTGCTCCGAGATAATCATCTCTCAGATCTGCATGAGCATCAAAATGAATAATATGAAGATCCGGATATTTTGCAGCTGCGGCACGCACTGCTCCCAATGTTACCAGATGTTCTCCTCCCAGAAGCAGTGGGAATTTTCCTGCTTTCAAAATTTCTTCTGCTCTCTTTTGAATGTCTGAAAGTGCCATTTCACTGCTTCCAAAGCAAAGCTCCAGATCTCCGCTGTCAAATACGCTGATGTCTATAAGGTCTTTATCCTGATACGGACTGTAGGTTTCCAGGCCAAAACTCTCATGGCGCATGGCTGATGGGCCAAAGCGGGCACCCGGACGAAAACTTGTTGTAGAATCAAACGGTGCACCATAAAGAACAATGGATGCTTCCTCAAAATTGCTTTCGCAGCCGATAAAAGTTTCTATATTAGGTAAGATCATAAATTAATCCTCCACTTCTTTCAGCATGTCTTCCAGAAAAGCCGGAAGATAAAATGCCCCTTTATGGAGTCTGGTCGTATAGTAACGTGTACGAAGATTTAATGCATTCCATGCCTCTGCATCCAGATCATCCACCGGATGATATTTTTTACTTGCAAATCCGAACAGCCAGTAACCTGCAGCAAAGGTTGGGATATGTGCCTGGTAAACACGGCTGATCTGGAAGGTGCTGGCAATCCTTTTATGACTGCGCTGCATTGCATGCGCATCTTCTGCGTAGAACGGGCTTCCCTGCTGGTTTACCATAATCCCGTCATCCTTCAGCGCATTGTAACAATTTCCGTAAAATTCACGGGTAAACAATCCTTCAGACGGACCAAACGGATCAGAGGAATCCACGATGATAAGATCATATCTTGCTTCACATCTTCGGATAAATCTCAGCGCATTTTCATAATGAAGATGTACTCTTCTGTCATCCAGTCTGCAGGCATTTCCCGGAAGATAGGCACGACAGGCCTCAACAACCATCGGATCCATTTCTACCAGATCAATGTGACGTACTCTGTCATATCTGGTCAGTTCACGGACAACGCCTCCATCTCCGGCACCGATCACCAGAATGTCTCTTGCCTCTTTATGGACCGACATCGGCACATGCGTGATCATCTCATCATAAATAAATTCGTCACGCTCTGTCAGCATTACATTTCCGTCCAGAGTCAGCACTCGACCGAATTCCGGTGTCTCAAAAATATCAATTCTCTGATACTCACTCTGTCTGGAATAAAGCTGGCGGTTTACACGGATGCTGTGTTTCACATCTGGTGTATGAAATTCTGAAAACCACATTTCCATTGTCATTCCCTCCCTGTCAGAACATTCAGTCTCAAAATATCCGGATCTTCCGGTCCTGTCATATTACAGCCCTTTGCCTTTGCATATTCAATATAATCCAGGATCTCTGCTGTGATGCGTTCTCCCGGTGCAAGAATCGGAATTCCAGGTGGGTAGCACATTACAAATTCACTGCAGACCTTACCCTCGGTTTCACGAAGCGGCAGGCTGCATTTATCCGCATAAAAAGCATCCTGCGGGCTGGTCACTACCTGTGGATCAATATATTCCTGGCTCAGAAGTCCTGAACCATCTGTCTGAAAACGTCTGCGGATCTCTGCGAGCGCGCTCACAAGCCGCTCTACTTCCTGCGCACGGTCTCCAATGGAAAGATACGCAAGAATATTACCGATATCTCCAAACTCTATCTGAATATCATATTCGTCACGCAGAATATCGTACACTTCGATTCCAGCAAGTCCGATATCCAACGTATGTACACTCAGTTTCGTTATATCAAAATCAAAAACGGAATCTCCGTTTACCAGTTCTTTGCCAAACGCATAATAACCGCCGATCGCATTGATTTCCTCTCTGGCGTATTCTGCCATATCGGCTACCTGGTGAAAAATCTGACGGCCGCGCTGTGCAAGGTTTCTTCTTGAAATATCAAGGCTTGACATAAGAAGATAGCTTCCTGAGGTCGTCTGTGTCAAGTTGATGATCTGGCGCACATATCCTGCGTGTACGTCCGGACCAGTAAGAAGAAGGCTTGACTGTGTAAGACTTCCTCCACTCTTATGCATGGACACAGCTGCCATATCTGCACCTGCTGCCATGGCAGAAACCGGAAGACCTCCTCCAAAATAAAAATGCGTTCCATGTGCCTCATCTGCCAGGCAAAGCATTCCTGCATCATGGGCCATCTTGACAATCGCACGCAGGTCACTGCATATTCCATAATAAGTCGGATTGTTTACCAGTACTGCAACTGCCTTTGGATGTTCTTTTATTGCTTTCTCCACTTGTTCCCTTTTCATTCCAAGGGAAATTCCGAGCCGCTGATCCACCTCCGGGTTTACATAAACAGGAATCGCACCGCATAAAACAAGTGCATTCAAAACACTCCTGTGGACATTACGAGGCAGTATGATCTCATCTCCACGTTTGCAGGCAGTCAGGACCATCGTCTGTACGGAACTTGTCGTGCCTCCTACCATCAAGAATGCATGTGCTGCTCCAAAGGCATCTGCTGCCAGTTCTTCTGCCTCCCGTATTACTGATACCGGATGGCAGAGATTATCCAGTGGCTTCATACTGTTAACATCGACACCTACACATTTTTGTCCCAGAAATTCTGTCAGTTCCGGATTGCCTCTTCCTCGTTTATGGCCAGGTACATCAAATGGTACAACCCTCATACGACGGAAAGTCTCCAGAGCTTCATGTATTGGTGCATGATTCTGGTTTAATTTAAAACGACTTCCTTTCATCATTCCTCCAATTCCAGTTTCCTTTGTATCAACCCTTAATCTACATTCCACAGACTGAATAAAAAAAGCAGGTCAGGGCACTAAGCCACAAACCTGCGTTTGATCTATATCCGCATGCGTATCAGAGTCTATATAGCAATCATACTTTTACTACTCTTATTGATCGTTTCACAAGTCTGCGCTTTGGGCGCATCTCGGTTATCAAAGGAACCTACTTATAAAATTTGAGCTTTTAACTCAATCAATAAGGTAACCAAAGTTACCATAATCGGCAGTGGACCCGGCTGTCCGTATGGCCTTAACCCTGACGGGTGGTCCAAAACAATTGCTTTGAAAAGACTCTGTCTGTTACTCTGCATCTTCGTCTCTCAAAATCGAATTCATCATAACACGTAAAAAAAACGCTGTCAATGATTACTTAATTTAACACTTCACTGTGTTTTACATATATACAGTTAAATGCTATACTTAGGACAATAAGTTGCTGTGAACGATATGAGCAGTAACATAATAATACTTGAAGGATATGTATAAAATGAAGAGAATTGACTTCGAAAACGGGACTGTGACCGGAAATATTCTGGGTGCAACTCTGCCTATGTTGGTCGCTCAGATCTTAAATTTATTGTATAACATCGTTGACCGTGTCTACATCGCACGAGTCCCCAAAGTGGGAACTGCTGCACTTGGAGCAGTGGGACTCTGCTTTCCTATCATCGTGATCATCACTGCCTTCTCCAACCTGTTTGGAAGTGGTGGTGCACCACTGTTCTCCATATACCGAGGGAAAAAACAGGAAAACACTGCGGTCCAGATTATGGATACTTCTTTTTCCATGCTCTGCATCTACGGTGTTTTCCTGATGCTCATCGGCTTTCTGTTTGCCCGTCCGATCCTGGTCGTATTCGGTGCTTCTTCGAATGCCCTTACTTATGCTTATCCTTATATAATGATCTACCTGATCGGAACGATTCCTTCCATGATTTCCATCGGGATGAATCCTTTTATCAACGCCCAGGGATATTCAACCATCGGCATGCTTTCTGTTGCCATCGGAGCTGTTGCAAACCTTCTGCTCGATCCTTTGTTTATCTTTGTCCTTGGTTTTGGAGTACAGGGCGCTGCAATAGCTACTATACTCTCTCAGACTTTGTCCGCGGCTTTTGTTTTATTTTTCCTTACCAGAAAATCAGAATTAAAAGTCCGCTTTCTCAGGAAAAATGAAATTTCACAATGTACTGCTTATGCCAAAGATATTGTAAGTCTTGGCTCTGCCGGCTTTATCATGCAGCTGACAAACAGTCTGGTAACAATCTGCTGCAACAATGTACTCTCTGTCACGGGTGGCGATATTTATATCTCTGTTATGACCATCGTATCCAGTGTACGCCAGCTGGTGGAAACACCTCTTCATGCTATTAATGAGGGAGCATCTCCAATCCTGAGCTACAATTACGGTGCACGCCGTCCGAAGCACGTACGCAAAGCCGGTGCTGTAATGTCAGTCATGGTTCTTATCTATACTGCTGTTACATGGAGCATGATCATTTTAATCCCGGAGTTTCTGATCCGGATCTTCAGCTCCGACACCGTGCTGCTGAAAGATGCAGTGATTGCATTAAAACAGTATTTCGCTGCATTTATTTTTATGGATCTGCAGTATATCGGGCAGACTGTATTTAAGTCTCTGAATAAGAAGAAATTTGCAATCTTCTTCTCTCTGCTCCGCAAGGTATTCATTGTAGTTCCACTTACTTACCTGATGCCATATGCCCTGCACATGGGAACCAAAGGCGTGTTCCTGGCAGAACCTGTGTCAAATGTGATCGGCGGAAGCATCTGCTTTGTGACCATGCTCTGTACTGTACTGCCCGAACTTAAGAAGATGGAGAAGTAACTGCTTTTTCTTTGCGATTCAGATAAATAAAGAATCCCACATTCAAAATAATTCCTGTCACAGTTGCCACCGGTGCGGCCAGACCAATCTTGGTCAGGCTTGCATTTGGCTGGATACTCATATAGTATGCCAACGGCAATCGAACCAGAAGTGTCTGGACCAGTCCCTGGATCATAACCCAGACGGTCTTATTATTTCCATTGAAATAACCAATCATACTGAACAGAATTGCAGTTACGATTGTCTCCGTTGCAAAACCTTTCAGATAGTCAAAGGCATTCTGGATAACTGAGGCATCGGTTGAGAAAATACCTGCGACTACATCCCCTTTAAACATCACAAGCACAAATACCAGGCATCCAACCACCAGTCCCACTCCGATTCCGGTAAACATGGACTGTTTTGCACGTTTTTTCTTTCCTGCACCTACATTTTGGGATACAAAGGACGCCATGGACTGCATCAGTGAACTTGGTACGAGCATTGCAAAGTTAACGATCTTGCAGGCCACCCCATATCCAGAAGAGGCTTCCAGACCAAGTCGGTTGACAAAGGCACAGAGTGCCAGGAAGGAAAGCTGAGTCAGGAACTCCTGCAATGCAAGTGGCAAACCAATCTGAAGAAATCTCTTACATTGTGGGTTCAGTCTGAAATCACTTTTTTTGATCGTAAACGGCAGATCTTTTTTGATAAGAAGAAGCACGGCAAATACAACGCTGAGCGCCTGTGCTGTAACCGTTGCAATTGCAGCGCCTGCTGCATCCATATGAAATCCGGCTACCAGGACCATATCTCCGATCACATTTACGATACATGCAACCAGTACAAAAAGCAGCGGTGACTTACTGTCTCCCAGCCCACGAAAAATTGCTGACAGCAGATTATAAGCTACAATGAAAAAGATTCCGCCACCGCAGATCCGTACATAACTGGAGGTAAGATCAACTGCCTCAGTCGGTGCCTGCATCAGTACAGAAATCGGACGTGCAAAGCACACCATTACAAAAAACAATGCTATGGAGATGATCGTAAATACAACAACGCCGCCACCTATGACAGCTCCAATTTTTTCCGGTCTTTTTTCACCAAGATAACGGGCGATCAGGACCGTAATTCCCATTGCAAACTGAACTACTACAAAGGTTACCAGGTTCAGCACCTGGCTTCCGGTGGAAACTGCTGAAAGCCCTGATGTGGAACCAAATCTACCTACGACCAGGAGGTCAACTGCACCATACATAGCCTGCAGGATCAAAGCTCCAAGAACCGGCATCATAAACGCAACCAGTTTTTTCAGGATGCTTCCCTGTGTAAAATCTGCTTTATCGTTTGTCATATTCTTTTCTCCTCTCGCACATAATCTGATAGAATTTCTCAATAGTCCGGATCATACAATCCGCATCTTCCTCAGAAATGTCACCAAGAGAACAAGCCAGTTCACTGAAATAATCCTGATCATATTTCCGGGACAGCTTTTTTCCTTCTTCGGTGATGGATATGTATGTGACACGTCCATCCTCCTTAGATGCAAACTTGTGAAGATATCCCTTTGCTTCCATCTCTTTTACGGTTCTGGTCACACCCGGGCGCGGCAGATTCATTGCATCACTGATGTCTGAGATCTTTACCTTAATTCCTTGCTTTTCCAGTTTCTGGATCGTATCCATATACTGAATATAAGACGGCATGACTCCCTGCGGAAGTGGAGGAAGTAATTCCCGTATTCGTTTTGCCTGATAACATGCATCAAGCATTCTCTTAACTTTTTCGTTTGTCATAAAAAGCTCCTATATAGTTATCTTTGATAATTACCATTGTTAATTATATAGGAGTTGGAGAAATTGTCAAGCTCTCTCTTTCGCTGTAACAAAAAACAGAACTCTGCATTACTGCCGGGTTCTGCTTTTTTCTGAATATGAATATGTTGACAAAGAAGAACATGATGCAAAACTGCTTTTCAGTGGTAAACTTCTCAAAGAATATCATGTGAACAAAGATACTGGCGAAATAGAAGAAATACAGTAAAAACAAAAGCCTTGACCACGAAACAAATGGTTAAGGCTTTTCTTTATACTATCGTAATACTAAACTTACGGCGTGATATGGTGTGATAGACCGAGTTAGGGAAAGTTGAAATCCCCAAAAGGTAATACGGGTATCACTTATGGAGAGTTATGGAGAGATAGGGCGAGTGCCTGTTAATCTTTCTATAATACAACTATGTTGTTTCGTTTTCTTATCATAAAACTGTTTTTATTTTATTTTAGTTTTTTCTTCAATTCCTGAATCAGCTCAAAGTAATCTCTGTGTTTCATCTCAGGGAAAGCTTTAAGAAGTCGTCCCTGACCGAATACAGTATGATTTGTGATGGAACTGGATAACTCGTCAAACTGTGCCTGAAGTTCTGCTTTTTTCATACGGAGCATTTCAACAGTTTTTTCTTTCTGGGCAGCTGTCGTCTCAAGCAGTTCGGCTTTTGCAAGTGCTGCCTGAACCTTTCTTTCGCCAACCTTCTGCGCTGTATCAATCGTAGTCGTTGCCAGTGTATCACTAAGCTTATCACTCACAATTCTCAGATCTGAGCTGACTTTATCCAATCTGGTAAGTTTCTTATTCAATCCACGGATAACTGCTACTGTTACAATAAAGTCTGTCAGATACACTGCATATAAGATTGCTATCACAACCCACTCCCAGGTTGCCGGTGTATGAGACGCCTGATTTTCTACATATTTCTGAAAAACCTTTACTACCATAACGATTGCAAGGCCCCAGATCAGAGAGAACTCCAGGCAGATATATCCATGAAAATTCAACGGTTTATCTGAATAATCCCACCATCTTGCATGGAAACACACATCAAGCAGCCATCCTGCGATCAACTCAACCGCTGTAGCAAGAACAAATCCAAATACAAAGATCATTCCTTCACTCATCTGATGTCCACCACTTTGAATCGTATTAAGCAGGGCAAAAACAGAGAGCACACCAAAGCCATATACCGGGCAGACCGGTCCGTTCAGAAATCCTCTGTTTATTACTTTTCCAAGCGCAACTGCATGAAAAATAACTTCAACTACCCATCCTCCAAAAGAATAGACCAGGAAATACAGACATATCTGAAAATATGTCATTCCACAAATCATTGCTTATTCCTCCTCTTTCATTTTCAATACAAGTAGCTTCATTATATCAGATAATTCTGTATTTACCTATCTATATCTTAAATAATCAAAGGTTACTTACTCTATCCGCAGCATTCGATACCCAATCCCAATGTGTGTCTGAATATATTGAATTTCATTCTTATCTGATTCAAGTTTTTTACGCAAAGTTGCCATGAAAACTCTAAGAGATGCAACATCATTTTCTGAAGACCTTCCCCATATCTGTTGTGTAATATAAGTATGTGTTAACACCTTACCTACATTACGAGATAATAAGCAAAGAAGTTTGTATTCAATAGGTGTGAGATGTAACTCCTCCCCTCTCATATAAGTACAGCCGGCAGTATAATCAATTTTCAGTTCTCCATTAATAAAAACAGCCGTCTTCTGTATCTCACCAGTCTGAATAACCGCAAGCCGTCTCTGTGTAACACGTATACGTGCAAGCAATTCTTCAACTGAAAAAGGTTTTGTAATATAATCATCCGCACCTGCGTCAAGAGCCTCAATCTTATCAGAATCCTCACTTCTGGCACTGATAACAATAATCGGCATATTGGACCAGGTACGAATTTTTTTTATCACATCTACTCCTTCCATATCCGGAAGCCCCAGATCAAGTAAAATGATATCCGGATTGTGTGAAGATGCTTCCAAAATCGCTTCTCTCCCATTTTCTGCTGTAAGATATTTGTACTCATGTGTTTTTAATGTTGTTACGATCAGATTTCGTATAGGGCGATCGTCTTCTACAATAAGAATTGATGTTTTATTCATTTAGTGTTACCTCACTTAACGGTAATGTAAAAACAAAAATACAGCCATGAGGATAATTATCCTTAAGTGTTAATTCCCCTTCATGTGCTTCAATAATCGAATGGCATAATGCAAGGCCCAGCCCCAAACTACGATGACTGTCAGCAATCGTAGTTTTTCCGGTATAAAACATCTCAAATATATGCGATTTCATTTCATCCGCAATCCCCGGTCCATTATCTTCTACACTTATTTGCGCTCTGCCATCTGTTCTTAATCCACGAATACATATGGTTGAACCTTGCGGTGTATATTTTATCGCATTATCTATCAAATTAACAAGAACCTGAATGATAAGTCGAACATCCATATGTGCGAGAATCAGTTCTTCACATTCCACCTGAATCTTATAAGCATCATGCTTTCGGCTGATATGTCGCAGGGATTCTGCAATAACTTCATCGAGAAGCTGATCTGTGAATTTTATTTTCAATCTTCCATCATTTAATCTTGTGACAGATAACAGATTTTCTACAACACCAATAAGCCATTCTGCATCATCATAAATATCTGTATATATCTGTTGCTTTGTTATATCATCCAAACATCTCTCATTATTCAGCAACATATCAGCATTTCCTGAAATAGAGCAAAGCGGAGTTCTCAGATCATGAGAAATTGCTCGCAAAAGGTCTGCCCGCAGCTGTTCGTTTTTCGCCAGAATAGCATTTTTTTCCTTTTCTATTGCATTTTGTGAATTTTCCATTGCAAGCGCACATTCATTGATCACAGAAAGTAAAATGCTATATTCAAAAGAATCCATTGCATCTTTTTTAACTGGTATTCCAATCACTCCGTAGACACTTTCTCCACTACGGATTGAAAGATACAAACATTTTGCACTGCTAAAATGAGTTGTTGTTACTCCAGCGCGCTGTCCATTCTCATATGCCCATCTTGCAACACACTGTTCTTCAGATGTCAGATATTCTCCATTTCTTTTATTAGTATTATTAAAAAACATCTTTCCTTCTGATAAATCATTATTTTTCACAATATATGCAACAATATCTCGATTCAACAAACGTACCAGCTGCTTACAGGTAACACAAAGAATCTCTTCACTGTTTTTCGCCTGTTGAAGTAATCTGTCCGTATCAAATAAGATCTGTGTACGAAATGCCTGTTGCTCAGATAACCGGGCATGATCTTTTAATTTGGCAGCAAGAGTTCCGGTAAGCACTGAAGATATCAACATTATTAAAAATGTCACCGGATAGCCAACTGCATATGTTTGAAAGGACATTCGTGGCTCCGTAAGAAAAAAACAAAAAAGAACAACACTTAAAAACGATCCCACCAGACCGCAGAGATAACCATCCGTTACAATAGATGTGACCAGCACGCCAAGAATATACACTGTAACAATATTGATATCTGTGAAATGAAGTTTCTGAAAAACCAGACCGATCACCGTACAACCTACAAATATTGAAAATGTCAACAAATAATCTTTTATCGATGGTTTTTCAATATATATGGGATGATGATTTTTCTGTCTTTTTGTCCACGCACTATCTTGAATATTCATATTCACTTTTGTTCTTTCACCTGGTATTCCTTCCAGTATTTTTACTAATTGTACTCCTTCTCTTTCATCAGAAGCTTCTTTTTTACTCTCTTTAAGAAAAACACCAACTTTAGATACTATAAAAAGCCCTATACTGAACATCACAAGTACGATCAATACCAGAACTGTCTTTGCCATTCATTTATCACCTCTTGTCCCTAGATATGAAAGCATTTTTGAATTGCCTTATAATCTCCCAGCACGAGAATCGTACTTCCGGCAATAAGAACCGTATTCGGCGATACCGCTATACTGACTTCTCCCTCATTCTTTACTGCAAGAATATTTATATCATATTTTCTTCTGATATCAAGTCCTCCTACTGTTTTTCCAATCCACTCACGGGGAACTTCAACTTCAAATATTGCATGAGAAGCATCTACTTCCATATAATCAAGAATATGATCGTCTGTATAACGGATAGATGCCCATTTTGCCACTTGTTTTTCAGGATAAACCACTTTGTCTGCACCATTACGTAACAGAAATTTTTCCTGTACATCTCGCTCAGCTCTGGAGATTACCAGTTTTGCTCCCAGTTCTTTTAATAGCGATGTTGTCTCAAGTGAATTCTGAAAGCTTTCACCAATCGTAACAAAACAAATATCAAAATTCCCTATTCCAAGAGATTCCAAAAATTGAGCATCCGTGCTGTCTCCAATTTGAGCATTCGTAACAAAAGGAAGGACTTTATTTACCCGTTCCTCATTAATATCCACTGCCATAATCTCATGCCCCATCTGGTTTAGCTGCATTGCAATATGTTTCCCAAAACGTCCCAGACCAATAAGTAAAATATTTTTCATTTTTTTTACTCCTTTTATCCAACTGTTATTTTTTCTAATGGCATTCTTGCACCATTATTGTTCTTTCCGGAAAATACCGCGTATATTAATGTCATTCCTCCTACTCGACCTAAATACATAAGTGCGATCAATATCAAACGTGATATTATGTGAAGTCCCGGTGTAACTCCTAATGTAAGTCCTACTGTTCCTACTGCAGAAGCTGCTTCATAAAAACAAGTCAGTACCGGCAGGCCTTCATAAACACTGATCGTTATCCCTCCAAAGAAAAACAGCATAAAATACAGCATCGCTATAGTAGCCGCATTCTTTATTATCTGCCTGTCAAATCTTCGTCCAAAAGCGCCTGCGTCTTCACGGCTTCGAAATGTTGCAAACGCATTTAATATCAAAACAGCAAATGTTGTTGTCTTCATACCTCCGGCAGTCGAACTTGGCGATCCTCCTATCAACATAAGAAAGATCATAACTGCTTTCCCCGACTCTGTCATCAATGCCATATCTGCCGTATTAAAACCGGCTGTTCTCGTCGTTATTGACTGAAAAAAGTTCGCTCTTCTCCTGAAAACATTTTAAAATCATTGGTAAAAAAGAAAATCGCCGGCAAACAAATCAGTATCGCTGTAGTCATTAAAATGATTTTACTCTGCATGCGGTAACGTTTAAATTTAAATTTATTTATATAAAAATCTTCCCATGTAAGGAATCCGATACCACCAGTTATGATCAAAAGCATAATAACTATATTCAGCCAGATATTTCTGCTGTATCCGGTCAGCGATACAAAAGTATGGTCTGTTGTACCAAGTATATCAAATCCTGCATTACAAAAGGCTGAGATAGAGTGAAAAACTGACATCCAGATTCCTTTTATTCCAAAATCACGACAAAATACCGGAAGCAATAATACTGCTCCAAGCGCTTCTATCAGAAAGGTGCCTCTCAGAATAAATTTTGTCAGCCGGACAATACCTCCTACTTTTGGTGCCGAAATAGCATCCTGCATCGTACTACGCTGCATGAGCGATATTTTTCGTCCTGACAGCATAAATACTGATACTGCAACGGTTACTACTCCCAAACCTCCAATCTGTATAAGTGCCAGAATAACTGCCTGTCCAAAAACAGACCAGTAACTACCTGTATCCTGCACAACAAGTCCTGTCACACATACCGCTGAAGTTGATGTAAAAAGTGCCTGATCAAACGGCGTTACAACTCCACTTGCAGATGAAACAGGTAAAGTTAAAATGAGGGCTCCTATAAGGATCACCCCCGCAAAGCCTAAAATAATTAGTTGAAATGATGTCAGATGTTTTCTTTTATGTAAATGCTCCGGCATAAATAATTTCTGCTCCTTTTTGATGATTTTACTATCATTAACTTTGCATTTTATTATATATGCCAGAGTTCAAAGATGGTATAAGATTATCAGATATGATATTAAGATTTTATAAAGATTTTAGTTCCTTTTTACTCCACACTGAATTGCCTGTGTCGGGCATATTTTCTTGCATCGCCCACACCGGATACATTCTGC
>OHKZ01000294.1_pt1 | contig 33064 bp, 26 predicted proteins | sample 1569011 | NCBI WGS metagenome assembly OHKZ01 (sample SAMEA3879564, study PRJEB24766) | human gut metagenome | biome: human-associated habitat; feature: feces | place: USA | collected 1985/1987
GAGTAATTCTATCTTACATCAGTTTGGAGGTTTACACAAACTTTGGGATACTCCCAATTTTATATTCAGCACACAAATTGTACTCATACCGCAGTAAAAAGCAACGCAAATTCTTTCATAATTTCTATAATATTCTTTAGTTTACTTCAAATCCTAAATACATTCTTTTTACATTCTCCTCCCCCATCTCGCTCAGCTGCCTCCTTCCCGGAGGGAGCCCGACCACAAACGACACTATAAATAGCGCTGTCCAGGTCAAGGGGGCTTTTATAAAGCTGGCGAAAACGTAAAAACGGGCTGCAGATGGGATGTATGTTTGCGTAAGTACCAGTATGTTAGAATGGCAGGTATAATGTGCATGAATTCCAGAAACCTCTGCAATCGTCCGTAGAAATACTTGAATATACCCAGTCTGTGTTATGAAGCATAAAGTGCATTGTCTGAGCCGTCAGGCGAGTTATGCACTTTTGATTCATGTTTTTAACAGACGGGGGATATTCTTAGTATTTCTGGGCGATGAAGCCGTTTCAGGGATTCATGCACATTCATCCTGCACACACATCCTTCTCTTACGCATCATTCATCCTATCTGCAAGCCCGTCATATATTTTTTCCCTGCTTTATTTGATCCCCTTCATGGACAAGCTGATTCGCTTCTTCTTCAAATCCACTCCAATCACTCGTACATCTACAACATCCCCAACAGACACTGCCTCCAGTGGATGTTTGATATATCTCTCGGTCATCTCAGAGATATGCACAAGTCCATCCTGATGTACACCGATATCGACAAATGCCCCAAAGTCAATTACATTACGTACGGTTCCTTTAAGGATCATGCCTTCTTTCAGGTCCTTCATATCAAGTACATCTGTTCTCAGTACCGGCTTCGGCATCTCATCACGAGGATCTCGTGCCGGTTTTTCCAGTTCTTTGACAATATCACGAAGTGTCGGTTCACCAACTCCAAGCTCTTCTGCCAGTTTTTTGTAATTCTTAATCTGTCTGGAAATACCACTCAGTTTGCCGGCTGTGATATCTTCTGGTTTGTATCCCAGTTTTTCCAGAACCTTCTGCGCAGCTTCATAGCTTTCCGGATGAACACTTGTCGCATCCAGTGGATTCTTTCCGCCTGTGATACGTGCAAAACCTGCACACTGTTCAAATGCTTTCGGTCCGAGTTTTGCAACTTTGAGAAGCTCACGACGACTTTCAAATCTTCCGTTCTCTTCACGATAAGCCACGATGTTCTTCGCAATCACTTTACTGATACCTGAAATATATTCCAGAAGGGATGCAGATGCTGTATTCAGATCCACCCCAACTTTATTTACACAATCCTCTACGACTCCACTCAGAGCCTCTCCGAGCTTCTTCTGATTCATATCATGCTGATACTGTCCTACACCGATAGACTGTGGAGTGATCTTGACCAGCTCTGCCAGCGGATCCTGCAGACGTCTTGCGATAGAAGCCGCACTTCTCTGTCCGACATCAAAATTCGGGAATTCCTCAGTTGCCAGTTTACTTGCGGAATATACAGAAGCTCCTGCCTCATTTGTGATCACATACTGTACCTTCTCTGGAATTTCTTTCAGAAGTTCTACAATGATCTGCTCAGATTCTCTGGATGCTGTTCCATTGCCCAGAGAGATCAGAGAAACATTATACTTTTTGATCAGCTTCTTAAGTGTTTCTTTTGCAGCGCGGATCTTTGCATCATTTGTCGGCGCTGTCGGATAAATAACAGTTGTATCAAGGACCTTTCCTGTCTCATCTACAACAGCCAGTTTACAGCCTGTACGGAAAGCCGGGTCCCATCCAAGAACTACTTTACCAACGATTGGAGGCTGCATCAGAAGCTGCTCCAGATTCTTTCCAAATACATGGATTGCCCCGTCTTCGGCCTTTTCTGTCAGATCACTTCGGATCTCACGCTCAATCGCAGGTGCGATCAGACGTTTGTAACTGTCTTCCACTACTTCGCGAAGAATCGGTTTTGTAATTGGATTTTCTTTTGTAATGACCTGCTTCTGAAGCCATCCCATTGCTTCCTCTTCCGGCGCATTGACTTTAACCGTAAGGATTTTCTCTTTCTCACCACGATTCAGGGCAAGCACGCGATGTCCCGCAAGCTTTTTGATTGGCTCTTCAAATTCATAATACATTTCATAAACAGAAGCTTCTTCCGGTTTCTTCGCCGCAGAAGCGACAGAACCCTTGTCCATAGTCAGTTTACGAAGATAAATACGGTAATCTGCCTCATCAGAAATGTGCTCCGCAATAATATCTTTGGCTCCATTGATCGCATCTGCTACTGTTTCCACACCTTTTTCTTCTGATACAAAATCCTGTGCTTCTTCTTCAATCGGCTTGTCTGTCATTTGAAGCATAATGATATTTGCCAGTGGTTCCAGTCCTTTTTCCTTCGCAATGATCGCACGGGTACGACGTTTCGGTCGGAATGGACGATAAAGATCCTCTACTACGACCAGTGTCTGTGCATCAAGGATCTGTTTCTTCAACTCTGCCGTCAGTTTTCCCTGCTCTTCAATACTTCCAAGTACCTGATTCTTTTTTTCTTCCAGATTACGAAGATAGGTCAGTCTTTCATGAAGAGTACGAAGCTGTTCATCATTTAAAGAACCAGTTGCTTCTTTACGGTATCGGGAAATGAACGGGATAGTACAGCCTTCGTCAATCAATTTGACTGCAGCTTCTACCTGCCATTTTTCCACATTAAGTTCTTTGGTTATCACCTGAATAATATCCATTATAGTCTCCTTTTTCATGCATGATAATCATTGTATCTTTTATATTTTGTTTTCTGTTCTATGCTTCTGAATTATAATCATCACCGGTTCGGTCAGATATCTCCTGGATTCCCGTATGCTGCCGGTCAGTTCTCTGCTGATCGAGTTCTCCTGTTACATACATATAAAATGCAGTTTCTGTAAACTGCATATACGGCATCAGCCACAGCAGCCCAATATAAAGAGTAAACAGTGATAAAAACAGCAGTGGGACAAAACTAAGTTCCAACATCAGATACTGCCAGATGTGCCCCTTCATGGCATGTGTACTTGCTTTCAGTGCCTCTATACCACCCATTTCCGGATCATCAGCCAGAAAATAGAATGTCAGTGCAAATGGCACTGTAAAAATCACACTCAATACCATTGCAAGAAGCCACGCTCCCAAAAGAAGCTGATACCAGTGAATCATGCTTTCCACAGTCTCTCCCGGATTTACCATATAAGTCACATAATAGAATGGAATCTGCACCACTGTGTCGATCAACGCTACGACCAGTCCGGCAACCAGTACTCTGTCCGGCTGGTTATGAAACATATACAGCAGATCACTCAGGCTGTAATCCCTGCCTCTGCAGATATTCAGCTGCATATAGCTGTATCCGGTACTGAAGATCATTCCTATCAGAGATACAATAAACACAAAAATTTCGCTTAATACCAATGCAAATACGGAATCTCCCGGAAACAGCTGTACAGCAAAAATATTTCCGATAAAATTAACAGCTACAACGGCCAGCATTGCAGCAATTGCAATTCCCCAGTTTCCTTTCAGATTACTCTTTGCATAGGATTTCCAGTACTTTCTCTGTCCAGTCATTTTTCTCCTATCTGCCTTTTTTCAGGCATCAGACAAAAATTCCACCTTCGCAAAACCGAAGATGGAATTTACATATTTTGAATTTTACTGTTCCTTACTTCTGCAATGATCCCGACATCCTGTATCAGTCTGCAAGATTAAATGCATCATGTACTGCATTCATGGCTCTCACACCATCTTTTTCATTGATCAGAACAGTTACTCGAATCTCAGAAGTTGAGATCATATTAATGTTTACACCCTCATTATAAAGGCTTTCAAACATTTTTGCAGCAACACCAGGGTTGCTCATCATTCCTGCACCAACAATAGAAAGTTTTGCAATATTTCTCTCTGAATGCAGTTCCTGATAGCCAAGTCTGGCTTTATTTTCTTCAAGAGTCGCAATTGCATCATCCAGATCTTTGCCATCTACCGTAAAGGAAATATCCTTTGTACCTGCACGTCCGATAGACTGCAGAATAACATCAACATTAATATGTTTTTTAGCAAGAACATCAAATAATTTAAACGCCATACCCGGTACATCTTTCAGACCGATAACGGCAATCCTTACTGCCTCTGTATCAAGCGCAACACCGCTGATCAGCATTCTTTCCACTGTAACTTCCTCCTTTACGACAGTTCCCTCACTGTTATTCAGACTGGAACGTACCACAAGCGGTACTCCATATTTCTTCGCCATCTCTACAGAACGGTTATGAAGTACTCCTGCCCCAAGCGTTGCAAGATCCAGCATCTCATCATACGTAATTTCTTTCAGCTTACGTGCTTTCGGAACCTTACGTGGATCTGCTGTATAAACTCCGTCTACATCTGTATAGATTTCACAGGCATCTGCATGAAGAGCTGCTGCAAGAGCAACTGCAGTCGTATCAGAACCGCCTCTTCCCAGAGTTGTATAATCATCGTATTTATTGACTCCCTGGAATCCTGTAACAACGACGATCTTATGATTTTCCAGTTCTCTGCGGATACGTTCTGTATCAATTCTTTTGAGGCGGGCATTTCCATGCACACTTGTCGTATGCATAGCTACCTGAAATGCATTCAGTGATACCGCCGGAACTCCCATTTTGTCAAATGCCATTGCCATCAGAGATACAGACATCTGTTCTCCAATCGTAAAGAGCATATCCATTTCTCTTTTTGGTGGTTTTTCATTAATATCTTCTGCCATGGAAATCAGTTCATCCGTATATTTTCCCATTGCAGAAAGAACGACTACCACATCATTTCCTTTTTTATATTCTTCAACACATCTGCCGGCAACATTGTAGATACGTTCTTTGTTTGCTACAGATGTACCTCCGAATTTCTTTACTATTAACATAGTTTCCTCCCGGAATACGATTTTATCAATCCTTTACACGGATCATTGCGATCACTTCTCCACCCAGTTTACTGATCTTTTCTTTATATTCTTTCTGTTTCATGCACTCTGTAATGAATCCGAATTCATCTGGAAGAGAAGCAACTTTTACAATCTGAAGTTTTCCAAAAGCGGCTTCTGCCTGTGCTTCCGTCACACCTTTGACTCTTACGAAAAATCTTCCCTCTGTCTCCTCCATCGGAGTCAGTTTCATCGGCTCATTTGACCAGTTTGTTGCAATATTTTCATGAAGATTCTTCGCTTCATCAACGACATCTGCAACTACTGCACTTGCTGTTGGAAGCTTTCCTGCTCCACTTCCGTAGAACATCGCATCTCCAAGCATGTTTCCATGTACAAAAACTGCATTGAAGACATCCTTGACACTATACAGCGGACTCTTCTGTCCAACCATGAACGGTGCAACCAGTGCGGTGAATGTGTCCGCGCCCAGTTTTCGGCTGGTTCCGAGAAGCTTAATGGTCATGCCAAGTTCTTCTGCATATACCATATCTTCCGGTGTGATCTTTGTGATTCCCTCTGTATAAATATCTTCAAAATCAAAATATCTCTCATAAGCAAGAGAGGAAAGGATTGCGATCTTACGGCATGCATCATAACCTTCTACGTCTGCGGTCGGATCAGCCTCTGCATATCCCTTCTGCTGTGCTTCTTTAAGAACCACATCAAAATCAGAACCTTCTGTTGCCATCTTGTACATCATGTAGTTGGTAGTTCCATTTAAGATTCCTGTGATCTCATCGACTTCATCTGCTGTCAGAGATCCGTTAAGTGCTCGAATGATCGGAATTCCACCACCGCAGCTTGCCTCAAACAGGAAGTTGATGTTCTTTTCTTTTGCAATCTCCATCAGCTCCGGGCCATGCTTTGCAACCAGTGCTTTATTGGAAGTGCAGACACTCTTACCTGATTCCAGCGCTCTCTTTACAAAGGTATATGCCGGTTCAATACCGCCCATAACTTCTACTACAATGTCTACTTCCGGATCGTTGGCAATGATCTCATAATCATGCACCAGAACCTCCTGTACCGGATCTCCCGGAAAATCTCTGAGGTCGAGAACATATTTGATATTGATCTCCTGACCTGCCCGTTTATTAATGCTTTCGTGGTTTGTGTTGATAACCTCCACGACACCACTTCCGACTGTACCATATCCTAATACCGCAATATTAACCATATCTTCCTCCTGTGTAAAAAAATTTCTATTCTCTTCCAAGGATCTTCAGATAATGAATTCCTCCCCGACTTTCAATTTCTTCAACCATGGCCTCTGCATCTCCCTCTCCCGGAAGAATATCTACACTGAGTGTGAGAGTTGCGATCCCATTGATTGGAATACTCTGATGAATCGTAAGAATATTTCCATGAAAATGTGCAATGGTCTGAAGTACTACAGATAAAAGTCCTGGTTCATCATCCATCTGAATAATGAAGGTAATGGTCTTTCCTCTTGCTTCTTCATGAAAAGGAAAAATATCATCCTTATATTTATAAAAGGAGCTTCGACTGATTCCGGTCTGTTCTGCTGCATCCTGTACTGTCTGCGCTCTGCCTGAATCAAGCAGGCGCTTTGCCTGTACCACCTTCAACAATACTTCCGGAACTGCCCGCTCCCTGACTACAAAATACTTTTTCTTCTCTGTTATTTTTTCCATTCCAATCTTCCTGTTCCTGTTGAGTCCTTAATCCTTTTACAGTGTATATCCGTCACATTGTGGATACTACTTGTAACCAAAATAATACATATCCCTCTTCGGGCATGTCCATATATCAAGGACACGTGTTTCCCTACGAGGGATATGTTATCATACCAGCCCACACTCTGCAAGGATTTTTTGTCGCTCCAAACAGGCTGAAAACTGATCTTGTGTTACTGCTCACCTCGTTCGCAGCACACGCTGGGATTACTGCTGCTCTGCTGGTTTATTTGACAGCGCGATCCATTTCAGATATGCATTAATGAATGGATCAATGTCTCCGTCCAGGACGGCATCCACATTACCTGTCTCTTCACTGGTTCTGTGGTCTTTTACCATCGTATACGGCTGCATAACATAGGATCTGATCTGGTTTCCCCAGCCGATATCAGTAACTTCACCACGAATACCGGAAAGCTTTGCCTCTGCTTCCTGCTGTTTCAGAAGATACAGCTTCGCTTTCAGCATCTGCATGGCCTTATCTTTATTCATATGCTGAGAACGTTCATTCTGGCACTGTACCACGATTCCTGTAGGGAAATGTGTGATACGGATCGCAGAAGATGTCTTGTTGATATGCTGTCCGCCGGCGCCACTGCTTCGATAGGTATCAATACGGATATCATCATCATTGATCTCAACATCCAGATCTTTTTTAATATCCGGCATAACATCGCAGGACACAAATGAGGTCTGACGTTTACCGGCTGCATTAAACGGTGAAATACGTACCAGACGATGTACACCCTTTTCGGATTTCAGATAACCATAAGCATTTTCACCATTTACCTGGAATGTAACAGACTTGATACCTGCTTCATCTCCATCCAGATAATCCAGAACTTCCATTGTAAATCCCTTACGGTCTACCCAACGGCTGTACATACGATAAAGCATTCCACACCAGTCGCAGGCTTCTGTTCCACCGGCTCCGGCATTCAGCTTAATGATCGCATTTTCACTGTCATATTCTCCTGATAATAAAGTTTTGACACGAATACTGTCAAAATTCTTCTGGAATTCATCCAGCATTTCCTGAATCTCCGGAATGATTTCCGGATCATTTTCCTCATAGCCCATCTCGATCATGGTCTCCATATCTTCCATCTGGGTTTCCAGACTGTGATAGATTTCCATATCGTCCTTCATGCTCTTGAGTTCTTTCATCTTCTGCTGGGAAACTTCTGCATTATCCCAGAAGTCCGGCGCTTCCATTTCACGCTCTAATTCTTCAACCCTCTGCTCTTTATTAGCGAGGTCAAAGTGAATCCCTCACTTCCACTAATGGTTCTGTGTATGTTGCAAGAATACTCTTGAACTGATCTAATTCAACCACAGCTTCACCTTCTTTCTATATAATAAATACAAATAATCATATACTGTTATACAATACCATAATTTTGCCTATAATTCAATCTTTTCCAGATCTTCCGGCACATACAGATTTCCGCTGAAATATTTCTTTCCCTCTTCTGTATATAATTCTTTACGACGTACAATATTTTTATCCTCTGTGTGATAAAGGATCAGATTCTGCACACCAAGTTTCTCTGCCAGTTCACTGGCGTCTTTGGCTGTGGAATGGTGCTTCTCGTACGGATGAAAAATGTCTGCCTGGTCATAGAGACAGAATGCCTCATGAAGCAGCCATTTGCTGTTCTCGGCATATTTTTTCTCACATTCATTGTACGGCTCATCTCCACAGCAGGTAAGCTTCTCGCCATTTCCCATATCCATGCAGAAACCATACTGCTTTGCCTTCGTGGACTGAATGTCGAAGAATGTTGTCTTATGTCCCATCAATTCTCTTTCTTCTCCGTCATTTACCACAACCAGATGCAGGCGGTCACCAATGAAGCAGGTCTGTTTCGCCGGATAAAGCTTCTCTGCAAAATCTTTCAGCAGACTGATGACCTCATCATGTCCGTAAATCCAGGCATCACCTTCATACTGTCCTTGTTTCATATTCTGACAGATCATACGGATCATCCAGATGATTCCCATCAGATGATCCACATGTTTGTGGGTCACAAAGATCTCTCGCATATCTTTCCAGTCAAAACCAGCCTGTTTCAACTGGCGAAGCAGGGTATTTCCACCGCCACCATCCACGAGTAGATGTTTATCCCCATCTTCCAGTACAAAACATGTATTATAACATTCCGTAACCATTGCATTTCCTGTTCCAAGCATTGTTATATTCATGGAAAATTCCTCCTGTGTGTTCGCAATAATATCGGATAAATCTTACCATAAGTTAGCGAGAAAGGGAACAGACTGGCTGTTCCCCTCTTGATACCAAATTATTTACTTTTACTGGATCTATATATATTTAAACATAATAAACATTCGAATATTGAGGATTTCCAACTGAATTCCGCTTAGTAATTCCATTGATCCATCCTCTGCGACCTTTACAATTTATCTGATAATAAAATTTTCCATTCACAACGCGCCATTTTTCCACTCTAATCTTAGCTCCTCTTCTAAGTGTCAGAAGTTTCTTGCCAGATCCACAATATTTATAAACATTAATATTGCTTTTCACTTTCAGGTATTTACCACCGCCACGTATTGACTGACTGATCAGCTTTCCATAAGTGCTTGTGCGTTTCAGCTTTCCGCTTTTATATGCATAAGTATAATCTACCCGGCAAAGCCCAAGAGACCATGTCATAACTTCATGTCGCACTTTTAAAGTATTTCCCGAACAGGAAATCACATCGCCTCGTTCATACTGACGATATTTTCCAAAACAGTTATTCAAATTTAAAATACGTTTCCATGATCCATTCTTGTACTCATAAAGACCATTCAAATATATATGGTCGTTATCTCCATGTGCTCCTATATAAAGCAATGTCTTTCTGTTTTTCAGTTTATATAACCGAGCATCAAGATCGTAAAATGAATCCCATCTACTGCCATTTATGACCTGTTTTTTTCCATTTACCCTGACTACAACAGCTTTGTACTCTCCATAGCCCTGATAATTTCCCATGCTTATAGAAAACATATCCGCACGTCGATCACCGGTAACATCATATTCTGTATACATTCTTCCGTCTCGCAGAACTATCGTGTCTGCTTTCGCAAATCTTGCAGGAACCATTACCATCGCAAACAAGAACAAAAACAGAAATAATTTCTTATAAATATTTTTTGTATTCATATTTACGTGTCCCCCTTTTACATTTTCATATTATTTTTCCTGTTACTTGAAGTATTTCTATAATATTTCAAATCGCTTGTCTGTTTAATCCATTTTCTGGTTATCTGATCCCATCTTTTATAAGAAATTCTTTTTCCATTATATAAGCATTTATATTGTATATTTCCATTTTTCACTCCATTTACATACGCGCCACACATTACCTGTTTTACCTTTTTATTCTTCGTCAGAGTATAATACCAGTATTCAACATTTCCACATCCACCCCAAGATGCATGCAAACGTTTTGTTACTCGATTATAGCTTATGCCTGACATAGGGCTTCCAATCTCACCTGCATATCTCATTTTTCCACGTGTGTAAGTATATACATATGCTCTGGTCGGTGAATTTCCTACTCTCTCTTTTCCATCGGTAACAAGAAGTTCCTTAAGGCCATCCTTATCAATATCCCATAATGTAAAATATCTGTATTTTCTTTGCGTTAAGAATTTTCGATATGCCTTCTGGGCTTTCCTCTTTGTTGAAGTGGAAGCCTTTGCCTGAACAGTATATGTACCCAAATTCAGTGGTAAAGTTTCTGTTATCATCAATGTAGCTATGCACAATGTTATGATAGCAAGGTAATATTTGATTTTTTTCATGATTTTCCCTTCCTCTATTTTACTGTAATTTTTACTTTTGCATTTTTCTTACCAGATTTTACAGTGATGACCACCTTACCTTTCTTCTTGGCAACTACTTTTCCAGTTTTGCTAACTGTTGCCACTTTTTTATTTGATGTTGAATATGTTACTTTTTCTTGGCTTGTCAATGGCGAGATCAAAGCCTTAATCTTATATGATTTTCCTTTTTTCAACACTTTGCTTCGTTCAGCAACCGTAACCTTTGAAGTTTTTACCGTTCCTTTCTGGACTTTTACTTTTGCCTTTAACTGTTTTCCACTTGCCAATTTTACAGTCAAAACTGCCTTCCCAGCTTTGACAGCTGTAATCTTACCTTTTTTTGTAACGGTAAAAATCTTCTTGTTACTGCTAGTATAAACTTTTATATAATCACCACTTGCAAGTCCAGATACTTTTAAAGCAGTTGTTTTTTGTTTTACCTTTAACGGAATTGACGTCATGTTCAACGAACCGGTAGGGGCAAGTTTGGCGAGTTTCTTTTGTTCTGTCTTTCCGCAACCTTTACAGGTTCTTTGACTATATCCTGCAACTAAAGCCGTTGATTTTCTTACAGTCTTCCATGCTCCATAAACATGCTTATGCTCCGCAGGCTTCATTGGCTGTGCCTGGTTTACTTTATATTCTTTTGTTACACTTCCTCCATACTCATTAATTCCAGTAACAGTTAATAAATAAGTTCCTGCATCAACAGCCCAGGTATCTCCATCAATCTCATAATCAGAATTTTCTATAAGTTTTTTTCCATCATATGTAACAGATATTTCAGGAAACTGAACTTTCCCATTTGCTGTCAGTGAATCAACTTCAATCTGCGCATCTTCAATATTACACAATGGAGTACCCACAATAAGTAGTACCGGATTAGTATAATTTGTTTTCATTTTATATTTAAACGAAACAGTTCCTGCTTCATCTGCTGTTTTCTGGTCAATATAAAGAACATTCGATGCAGCCAACAATTCTTCTTCCATATCATCATATAATGCCACAAAAAGATAAGATCCATTTGGTCTTAACCCAGTTTGAGTATACATGGAATTTTGTTCCCCTCCCCCTTCTTTCGCATTGCTAACAGGAACTTCTATTTCGTTAATAATAGCATCTTCTTCCTCACTTTCTTCACCATCTATACTCTCGCCATCTTCAAACGTAATCTCCGATACTTCTTCATTTGTTATCTGGTCTAAATCATCTTCTATCTCAGATTCTGTTTCCTCTCCATCATCCCGATCTATCTGCATATCTGAATCTTCAAACTCTACACTCGCCTGTTCAGCACTTTCGTCCGGATCCAGATTCTCTAAATCTTCCGTCAACACATCTGCGTTCCTTACATTTGCAACCTTATACGGAACCCATTTGATTTTTGCGTTCTGGAACTCTATTTCTTCAATTCCATCCCAGGTTTCATCTCCTTCCGGATAATATGCAGTGAAATTACAATTAGTAAACGCATACATTCTATTTATGCCAGGCATTTCTCCTTTAAAATACATTTTTGATAATTTCGTACAATTGGCAAAAGCACTATGATCAATATACTCCACTGAATCTGGTATCTCTATCTCTATCAAGCTTGTACAATTTTTAAACATATTTGTTCCAAGAGTAGTTATTCCTTTTCCTTTAAAAATCACTTTTTTAAGGGATGTACAATCCTCAAACAAAGCGCCTCCTTCTATTTCAGCACTCTCAGGCAATTCTATGGTTTCCAGACTACTGCATTTCCCAAATGCACAATCACCAATCCAAGAAATCCCCTCATGAAGTATTACTTCTTTCAAATTCACACAATTATAGAACATTCGATCCATAACTCCACCTACTGCTGGTATCTCAACCTTTTCCAATCCTTTGCATTCCCAGAATGTACTTCCGCCTATCCCTCCTGGTTCAATACTTGACGGTATTTTTATTGATTTCAGACTATGACAGCAGATAAAAGCTCCAAAATCAATTTTTTTCAACGTCTCTGGAAGAATAATATCATGTATACTGTTACAATCCTGAAATGCTCTTTCGCCAATTTCGCGGATGTTAGATGGCAATTGGAAATTTGTAAGTTTATAGCAATTATAAAATACACTATTTCCAATTTTTGTCACGCTGTCAGGCATTTCAACTGTTTCCAGTCGTTCACAATCTTTAAACGCATATGCACCTATTGATTTTATTCCCTTTGCAATTTGTACCTCTACCAGATTTTCGCATCCTTCAAATGCTGATTCACCTATATATGTAATTCCTGCATTTATAATAACTTTTCGTATTTCCTTTTCCCGTGTCTTCCATGGAGCGGCATTTTCACCCCAACCATAATCCGGCATTTTCCCCTGAGCAGAAACACGGAGTATTCCATTACTTAATGTCCAGCTTACTTCACCTTGAACCGTAATCTTTTTTGAAGTTTTTCTGTTTCCAACGCTAAGACTTCCTTCACCTTTTTCTCTTCCTTTTGTGACCTTGACAGTATAACTTCCATTTTGCAAATAAATACTCTGTTTTCCTTTATCATTCAATTTCACACAAGACTGTTTGTTTCCATTTTTTAATGTAATGTCCACAGCTTTTCCCGTTTTTTTATCATATACAGTAACTTCACCTTCTGGAACTGCATTGTCATTATCATCGATTGCAGTTATATCGACTTTATAACTTGTGTGAGGGCATTTGCGGAAACCAAATTCATTTTTATCTGTGCTCCAATAAAAATCTGTTATTTTTAATGTAATAGATGCAATTTTACATTCTATATCTTTCCAGTCTTTCAATATATTTAATTTAGCTTTTGCTTCTATTTTTACATTAATTTTTCCATCAATACACTTATTGCATTCATGAACCATATCATCACTGCTCGTGGCAATCAGTTTTTTCCCAACTACTTCTAGTCCACTAGTCGCGTCCATCTCTGCTTTGCACACATTTTCATCAATGACAGATAAATCCGGAACTATACATAAACCAAGAAATAATTTTCCTTCCATTTTTATTTCATTTTTGATATTAGGATTATAAAATGGTGCTTTATCGTCTATTCCAGAGTTGCTGTCATATCTAAATCCAATACTTCCTTTCCATTCTCCTTCCCATTTCAATTCTCCAGATGCACTTACAACAAAATATAATTGACACTTAACCTTAATACATGGTATCGGATATTGTGTGAGTTTGGAAAGTTGTATCTTTGTCAGATCACATTTTCCAGAAAATTCTACTGAAATCGAATTTGAGTATTCAGTCTCCATTGAAAAATACTTATAACTTAAAGAACAATAAAATTGGATATGAAAATTAAGCTTAAGCCCTACACTTCCCTTGATAGCTCCTCGTTTAATTTTGTATGCCACTGATGCACTTATGCTTCCATCCCCATCCAATGCCCCTACCGCCGGAGCATTTTCTGTCGCTTCTTCTAAATATGTAACTCCTGACTCCAGATTATTATTATCAATTTCAGCATCTCCGCTTCCACCGTCTGCATCTATTTTTATATAATCAAAATAATCTGTCAGATCCGTATCGTCAGATTGAGTAATTATAACCGTTGTCCCATCTACTTTAACGGACATAACTTTTATTAATAAAACAGATCCATCCATGTACTTATAAGATAAGGTATCACCCTGTTTAAGTCCGATAATTTTCTGATCCGCATTATCAATTCCGATAATGCCATTTCCCATATCTTTCAGTTCATTTATGCCTTCATTTTCCTCTATTACAACAGTATCATTATTATAAACTGCAAAATTAGTTTCTTTATTGTTACCATCCAACTGTAATACGTCTTCTGGAGCATAATCATCTACTGTAGATTTTTCCAGCTCCTGCATTTCTTTTGTATACATTTCAGTTGTATACTCTTGACAAAGGGGACGATTATTTTCCTTGCTAAGCAAGTACGCTGTAGCTGTAAAATATTCTGGCATTTCGTCTATGTCAAAAATTATCTCTTTATATGTATCATCTTTATTTACTTCTGTTTTTTCATAATCTAACATCTGAATATGATTTTCATCATACACTCCAACAATTAGTTGTGCTTCTGATTTTACCGAAAATGAAACACAGGCAACATTTCTACTGGATTGATCATCGTCTTTATCTTCGCCTTCAAATTTCAAAGACATAATACAATTACCTTCATTTTGAAATCGCTCATCTTTTTGTGTTTGAATTTCCGATGCAAGCATTTCTCCAACAGAATCTGTTCCCTCTACTTCCATTTCCACAGATGCATCTGAACCCAAAGATGTCTTATTTTCCTCACTTGCGTACACAACATTAAATGAATTTAAAAAAATAGTCAAAGCAAGTAAAATTGTCAATAATTTATTTACCTTTTTTCTCATTTGATCTCCTTTACTCCAACTTTATATCTGTTCCCGTAAGATTTTCAAGAACCTGTACATTCTTAATTGGATTATCTCTTAAGCTTACTTCCGTAAGATTCTTGAGATTCATTAATGGTTCTACGTCTTCTATCAGATTTCCTCCCAATTTTAGGATTTTAAGTTTATCGAGTTTACTGAGAGCAGATATGTCTTTTATTCGATTTCCATATAATACGAGTTCTTCCAGGTTAGTCATTTCCCCCAGGGCATCGATGTTTTCGATATCATTGTTAGGCAACCATAATTTTTCAATATTAGTCAAATTTTTTAATGCCTGTAAATCTGAGAACTCAGCGCCCTGGATGGTCAGACTTTTTAATGAAGTTAGATTTTTCAAAAGATCAAGGGATTTTATGGCATATTCATCCAACTGCAGTTTTTCTAAATTAGTCAGTTCGCCTAATGCAGTATTGTCATCAACGCTACATTCATTCAGACGTAATTTTCGAAGTTGAGGAAACTTCTTCAAATCCTCCAGTGTAGAAAATTCCTGCAATGCAAGTATTACACACATATCGTTTCCTGCATTATAAACATATTCTTCTGTCGTATCTTCCCAATCCAGTTTCACGGTATACTGCGAGTCTATACTGATGCCTGTTATCCCCTCAATATCTGCATATATTACTTCTTCTTTTTTCAAAGCCTTACAGATCAATGCACCAAAATTTTCATCTTTCCATTGAACAGTCAATGTACTATCGTTTGCATCCTGTACTGCTGCTTCTGTCCTTTTTGTTAAAATAAATATTGAAAACAGAAGTACTATAAAACAAAAATGTTTAATTTTTCTCATATCTCTTCTCTTATTTCTATTAACTCACTTATGCGGCGTTTAAAATCTTCTGGAAAGTACCCACATTATAAATTCCCGTATCAAAAGTTCTTATTTCATTACCATTGCTATCAAATAAAGTACATTCTGTATAATTCCCATACTCATCCCTCTGTCTATCAGCAGTAATATATACTCCATCTTCAGAAATTTCACAACTATCATAGCTACATGAGACTATTAATTCTCCATTCGAACCAAGCATTCCGTAATTTGCCCCATCATAAATTTTTACTATATCAGGCACTTTATATGAAAGCATATATTTTTGATATTCTGTACTAACCACCTCTCCTGACTTCAACATCAATATACCGTTCTTATTCTCTTCATTACTCCCTGCTATATACTTCTCATTTACTTCATGATTATCATAAGTTTCTGAAAATAGATATTCACCATTTGAATCAATAACACTCCAGTTTTCATTAATCCCTACTTCATAAAGATTTGAATCAATCTGCCAACAATCATCTGCATTTGTAAGAAAACGCTCATTTCCATAAATGTCTACTGCGAAAACAGCACCATCTTTCATTGCATATGTCTCTTCATCATATGAGAAATCTCCTAATTCATCATATTGACATGCTATTTCCAGATTACCATTCAAATCTATAGCGCCATAATATCCCTCAGAATTTTCAACAATCAAACGATTCATTCCACATTGTGCATTTATATCATAATATTCCATTGGTACAATAGTTCCGCCATATTCGTTTATAATCTCAGCACCATGACCTTCCTGAAAATCATAAACTGCTATCAGAAGATACTCTTCATTTACTTTCACCAAATTATCAGTAGAGCCATTCCACACTTTATAAATACCTGAATATTCCGATTCACAAATCCACTCGTAATTCTCATCTATAATTCCATACATTCCTGTTTCAGCCTCACAGGCAACATAATATCCAGAATCACCTATATTACTTATATTGCTATACTCTGGAGACATCATAATATTTCCGTTCTTATCCATAACTCCAGAATATTGCTCCTCATAATCAAATGGATACGGAAGTCGAGTTATAGTTCTATATCCATAATTATCACAAGTGGAACCAATTGAACTGTTAATATAGCTATAGTCTAAAGGAATAATCTCTTCTCCCTTTGTATTTATCAATCCATAAATCGTATAATATTCGCTTGCATCCGAATCTGTCTGCATTCCAACTACCGCATATCCATCCCGATCAAATTCAAAAGCTGAATCATATTTACATTCAATAACTACATCTCCATCTGTGTTTATATACCCCCACTTTCCTTCATTGTTCATAAAAGGAGCTACATATACATCAGAACTCTTCTTTTCAGCAGATATGTCTTTATCTACTTGTTTGTTTTCTTCTTTCTGTGCTATTGCTTCACCTTGATCATTTCCAGAGTTTTTATCTTTAAAAAGCATAAATACTCCGACCAGACATGCACAAATAGCTGCTATAAGTATTACAATTGCTATTATTCTCCCTGGATTATTTTTCTTTTTCTCTAATATCACCGGTAACTCTGCTCTGCACCATGTACAAAATCTTGCCTCATCTATATTTTCTTTCCCACACTTTGGACATTTCTTCATACGCGCCTCTCTATCTCAATTTACTCTTTTTCCACATTGTCCACAGAATCGCATTCCTTTTACTTTTGCTCCACAATACGGGCAGAATTGATTTATCTGTGTTTTTTTTTCTTGCGAAATTTCAGATTTATCTTCTGTTTTTTTGTCTTGAGATTTACCTATTGTTGGAATTTCTTTCTCCATATTAACTTGTGCTTTTTCAACAAATATCGGATTATCCCCAAAAGAAGACATCTGTAGACTATTTCGACTCTTTTCTTTTAAATCCGACAACCTTTCACATTCATTATTTAATACATTGACTTCAGATTCTAACATATGTATATTTTTTTCTAACTCTCTGCATCTTTCTCTATATTCTGTATCATTCATACTACTTACCCCTTCTTTCCTTTCCGCAAAGCGGGCATTTATTATTTTTATTGGAATACACCTGTCCACAGCAACACTGATGGTTTTCCCCGATATTTTTTTCCATACACATCACCATATTCGGACTCGCGAATCTTGCACTACGAAGTTCATCAACAGAATAATCACTGTATGCTGAAAAACCACTTCCTTTTTCCTCATGTTTCTTCTGACTCTTATATATGTTATAAGCCAAAATATTTATTCTTGCGCTTGCAATCCCATCCAGATCATATCCCGCATCCTGCAATTGGAATCTTGCAAAATTTTGTCCTTTTTTCTCAAATAGTGCATTTCGGGCTAAAATATTAACAGTGCCATCATATCTTACTAACTGAATATCTACTATAAATTCCTCAATACTTGCCCATTCAAATTCCGCATATGTTAATTCAAGTATTAATTTATCATTTTCTTTTCTGATTTTAAGAGTTTTCATTCGAATCGGCAGAACTGGATCATAATTCATTACTTCAAATTCGAGGTTTGATTTGTTCTTTGTCTCTGCTTCTGTATCACTTTTATAAAATACAATTACACAAATCAAAGCGATTCCTGCAAGCAACATCAACCAAACGCCAACCTGCGTATTAATTGAAATCCATCTCCAGCCATCTTCTTCCATACTAATATCGAGATACCATTTATACAATAAGATAGCCACTGATACTACAATTCCGCTGATACCTGCAATCGTTCCACTTACCTCAGATTCTCTTTTTTGTAAAACCTGTGCTATAAAATAGCCATTTATAAACAGCATTACAAAACCAAACATAATAATAAATACAAATACTCCTAACACTTCTGGTGTTGAGTTCGTCCAATCTTCGAATTTTGAGATATCGTTCAATAAATCAAAAATACCTGCGCAACTTATTGTTTGACCTTGAAACAGATCCGCATAATATAAACTCACCCATGGCATAAAACCAGAAATAATTTCCACTACTGCTATAACTGCTGCTATATACCATTTGACGTCCATTTTAGAATTCTCAGTTTTTATAACTGGCATATTCGGTGCCGTTTTATTTCGTTCACAACGCGGAATCTCTTTTTTCATAATCTTGCTATAATTATCAATTTTCAGTCCCAAACTCTTTTTCTTTTTTAATAAATTTTCTTTTTGATATTCCAGTTGTTTTTGTTTTTGTAATTTTTCATTTATATCATTTCGATATTTCTTTTGAATATCATCATCTACTTCACATCTACCTGATTCTCTACTTTCAACTTTGCCATTTATATTTATAATATTTCCACAGAACGGACAAAATGTCCCTCCTTGAGGCACTTCTTTTCCACATTGTGAACATTTTTTAACTTTTGTCATTTTTCTTCCCCTTTATCATTTATTTAAAAATCTCTCAACTATATAATTTGGCATCAGACATGCCAAACAAAATATCTGTCATATCACAAATCCCGTTATATTCAAAACTAAGCTCTCTGATTCCGCTTACATCTATATCAAAATCGATCTGGCAATTATCTGCATTTAACTCTGAATTATCATATATTACATTTCCATCGCCTATTAATCTTATATGTGCAAACCCATCTTGAATCTGATCTGCAGGAAAATACCAGGTTCCCGTAAGTCTTGAATAATTTCCCCCTAAATACCAGGCATCGCACGTACTGTATTCTTCTGTACCAAACGGATTAGTGACAAAAGAATACTCTATTGCATTTCCATAAGTATTTCCCTGAATATCCATTCCAGCTGTTTGCTCATTTCTCCAAGAACGGTTTGTTTCCAATAAAGGCATCAAATTTAACGACTGTTCTTCTGGCGTTTCCAATTTAGCAAGCTCAATCTCATTTAATCCATCACCGTTTTTTACTACAATGTTTCCTTTTTCCGTTGCTATTGCCAAATCACATTTCGTTGCCTCCGTAATCATACTTCCATAAAAATCCATAACCGCATAATAATTTTGTCCGTCAGTACCTTCCATATTTAAAAGAACGAGATATTTTTCTCCACATATACTTACTTTTAATGTATCAGTCCACCCATGCCAGAACTTATCAGCATAATCTGGATTGTAAATGTCATAAACTTCTGCAGTAGCAACATTATATATATAAAACTCTTCTCCATCATAAATATAAACAGCCTGCTTTCCATCCGCATATACAAACTCAAAATCATCGGGGTTCAATATTTTATTCTCGGTAATAAAATCTGTAATACCGGTATTTTGGTAATTTCCAGCTTCATCGATTTCATAAATTCCATACAATTGATCTCCATAGGATTCTCTGGCACCGCTCACCGCACATCCATTATAAAAATGAAGATTATAAAAATTAACATTTATATCCAATTTCAAAAATTCCTGCGTCTTAGTATTTAATAACGTAGTGGTCTCTCCATCTGACAAAGCGAATATTCCATCTCCTGCATAATAGGATGATTCCAAATATTCATCATAGGCCTGATATTCTACAATCCACATTCTCTCAACACAGTTATACACGCCTAAATATGTTCCTTCTGATGAGAAACCATTTTTTTCATTTCTTACCAAAACTAAACTATCTCCCTCTACCAGAATATCCGTAAATTCTATTTGTTGATCTTTTAAAATCTGATACGTTGAAGATCCATAAACATGAAAAGCCCCCCAAAAAATTCCTGTCATTATCAAACATATTTGTATTATTCTTTTCATATTTTCCCCTTTCTCCTTGCAATTCACTATATCGAGTTTCTTCTCTTGAAAAACACGAACCACCAGATATTCTATTCTGATGGTTCAGTATTTCTTAGCAAATTTCTATTTCAAAGTTCTTACCCTTACGTTGGCTGCTTTTCCTTTATGCACTTTTCCAGCTGACTTTATCATTGGTACTACTTTATAGTAATAAGTCTTTTTTCTTCGTAAATGCTTGTCTGTGTACTTAACCGCATTTCTATTGAGTTTCTTTATCAGTCTGTAACCTGAATTTTTCTTCGTGGAACGATAAATTCTGTAGCCGGATATTTTTTTCATCTTTTTCCACTGTAATGTTACAGAATTTCTGGTTTTTCTTTTTATTTTGACTGATGGAGCTTTACTCTTTGAAACTCCCGATTGCTGATTCTGTCCTGTTGAAGATATTGTTCTAGGATTTGTAGTATTTCCTGGCTTAGTTACTGTATTTCCCGGGTTGACGTTATCTGGTATTTTTGTCTCTTCTACATTGATTACATTAAGTGGTGCATATGAATAATTGCCGGCTTTATCGTAAGCATATATATGTGTTCTATAAACACCATACTCTCCATTATGATCTGAACGCTTTACCGTAAAACTGAATGTATTTCCATTCTGTACGCCACGACATTTCACATTACTCCACCAGTCTTTTATCAGATCATCCTGTTCATTGGCAGCTGTCCATGTCGGAAACTGCACACGATCAATTTTGTAATTATCTGTAGCAGTACATGTAACTGTATATCCTTCTGATGTCAGATTAGAAATCTTAACATCACTAATCACAGGATTTGTATTGTCCTGAATTGTGAAGCTAGCCTTTCCACTGAAATAATACTGATTATTTGCATTTGCCCAAAGCTGATATGTATACGTTTCTCCTGACTGCAATCCACTTGGGCGTGCTTCACTTACTATATTCAAGGTCTGATTAATAGTCGAATAATTCAGACCGCAGTTTTCTCTATGATCTACCACACAGTTTCCTGCAGAATCCCAAATGTAAGCACCTACCTGTGATACGGTAGCTCTGCTAGGATTTTGAATATCACCAGCAATCTCTGCATTCCATGTGTCGGTCCAGTTGGTTCGAATGTTGCTATAGGAAATTGCAGCTGATGAAGTAGCTCCAAAGTCTGGTCTTATTGCACATTCCAGAAGCTGGAGCGGAAACCAGTTCTGTGTACAAAATTTGTTATTTCCAACATTTTGTCCAACAGCATTAAAACCTACTGAATCCGCTGACGTAACGATTCCTACATGCCCATTCTCTGTGGTTGAATAAGAACCATAACGGTAACTGGGTTTCCATACGGCAATATCTCCCGGCTGATAATTTTCATAAACTCTGGTCCAACCACTAGGCAGATTATTTCGTCTATACTCTTCTGCATTACCTCCCGGTGATGTAGTTCCCAAATATTGATAGTAGTAACAAATTAAATCAACACATTGTGCGCCATACTTGCCATCATAATCTAACGCCTTTCCGAGCTGCGATTGTGCCCAGGCAACAGCTTCGCTTTGGGTATGTGCCGAATATGCCATTATGGTTGTCGGTGTGAATCCCGTAATCAATAAACAAAATCCTACTATTAACCCAAGGATTCTTTTTCTTGTTTTATAGCTTTTCTTGCTCATATGCAGTACCCCTCACTTTCTTATTTTCCTTAATTTACCACAATTTGTCCTCTATTTTTCACTTTCTGCATAAGTAGACATATTTGAATACATAATTGACAAACTCCGTCTAGATGCAAATTCAAACAATTCAAAGTCAGACCGCAGCTATTCAAAAATATGCCTTAACAATACAATACATTTTCCTGCTTTTCCCCAAATCCCCCCGAAATTATGCTATAATATCCTTAATTATTTCGTTTAGGAGAATTTCGCTATGTTGAAACTTGCAATATGTGAAGATGATGTTATTCAGTGTGAACAGATCCAATGCCTGACCCAATCTTCACTTCGGATTCCATTTGAATTTGATATTTTTTCTTCTGCCAAAGGTTTTCTTAAGCAGATTTCCAATAAAAAATGTCCATATCAGATTGTTCTCATGGATATTGAGCTCGGCTCTGAATCCATGTCAGGAATTAACCTTGCAAAAAAAATCAATTCCTCAAATCCAAACACGCAGATTATTTTTATCAGCCAGCATCTGAAATATGCCTCTTCTGTTTATGAGACAAATCACGTTTATTTTGTTTATAAGCAACAAATGGCCGAATATCTTCCTAAAGCTCTTTCTGCTGCTTGCCAAAAAATATACAATCTCCGTGAACAATATTTCTGTTTCAGCTATCATTCCCGGGATTACCGTATTCTTCGTTCTGATGTTCTCTATATGGAACGAAAACTGCGAAATACCGAGATACATACAAAATCACAAATCTATTACTGCTGCGAAAAAATTCAGGATCTGCTTGAACAATTAAAGCCTGATTTCTGTATCTGTCACAAGAGTTTTGCAGTTAACATAAATGCCATACATACATTTAGCCATGCCGGCATTGAACTTTCTGACGGTACGCACCTTCCTGTAAGTCGCAACTGCTACCAGTCAACTAAAGACTCCTTTGCACAGTTGTTATTAAAAAATTAGACCGAGGTTTATCATGTTAAAAAACTTACTTTTTACATCACTTACTTCTTTATATTATGCAATCATTCCTGTATATTTTTCTGCAAAGCTTTTTCCAAAACGCACAAATTCAAAAGCATTAATTTCTATTACCATTGCTGTTTCTATTATTCTGTTATGGTTTCTTCATATGCTCAAACTATACGGTTATGAATCTGAGACAACAACTCTCATTCAGTTGATTATTTTTTTCAATATTTTTGTTTTATTCAAAGGATCTGCAAAGCAGAAAATACTGTCTTATTTTATTTTTCTATTTCTATCTATATTAGCGGAAATCCTGTCCATAAATATTTACATTCAGATCTATAATCTGTTTATTTATCGCAATAAATACAATGCCTTAAATATTTATTCACTATGCAACTTTCACGAAAAACTAATCATAGAGCTGTTGATTTTTGCTTTAAACTATCTGTTTTATAAGAATGTTGTTTCGCTTCTAAAGGAATGTATAAATTACTTGAAGTTTACTCTACTGCTCCTTATAACATTTCCTGTTTTTCTACCACTGATTGCAACAGAAGTTATACATTACGCTGCATTTACTAATCATTTTATTCCTGTTTTTCTATATATCATTTGTTGCTTTATAAGTATTCTTCTATTTATACATGCACTCAACGTATTCAAAAAAGAACAGGCAAATTTAAACCGAAATCTGCATAAAATAGAATTGCTAAAAAAGCAGTTGGAAATGTCTGAAGAAATGAAACAGGAATATACTAAAATACGAAAATGGAATCATGATATAGAAAACCACCTGCTTTCTTTAGCTTATCTCACTGATATGAAAAAAACGGAAGAAGCCGAAAAATACTGTATTTCTGTATTACAAAACACCTCAAATCAGAATAAACTCACACCAGCCAATCAGGAGGATTCTGTATTATGATTTTCAGACGTAAAATAACTTTGATTATTTCCCTAATCTTTTTTCAGCTGTTTTATCTACTGGCACACTATAGTGGACAATATTTAAATCTGTTTTTCCTCTTGACCAGCCTAGCTGCTCTCATTGTCTGTTACAACGTGTATCAACTTCTGTTACAAATATTTACCAGTCAAAAAATCGATTCCGAACTTAGTCTTTTGCAAAAACAACAGGCCTTAAAAAACAAGCATTTACAGTTTATACATCAGCAAGAAAGCAACTCTCTCAAATTCCAGGAACAGTTTACGGAAACTCTTCAGAAAGCACAGAAGCTTCTTCATGCAGGTAATTGCGAAAAAACACACAAACTCATTCATACAGCTCTTGAAACTTTTCAGAACGACCGTTTTCATCCTTATTGCGAAGATAATCTTATACTTGTCATCCTAGAATCCAAACGAATGCTTGCCGAACATTCCGGTATCAATGTAAACTACCAGATTTTTCTTCCTGAAAAATCTTTGATTCAACCCACTGATCTCAGCAGTGTCCTATTTAACTTACTTGATAATGCCATTGAAGCATGCAGTTCTTCCGGATTTGATAAACCGCACCTTTCACTGTCACTGACAACCTCGAAAGGATTTCTTTCTATTTTAGTCAGAAACAGTAAGAATCCTCTGGAAGTATTCGACCATAACACTACCAAAGAAAATACTTTCTATCACGGCTTGGGTCTTTCTATCATTGAGGATATCTGCCGCAAATATGACGGAAGCTGGCAGTGGAATGACTGTGAAAACACTTTCGAATCCATCATTCTTTTACGATATTGTTGATATAAAAAACAAAATCTCCGGAACCCCAATCTGTTATTCGCACAGATTAAAATTCCGGAGATTCTTTTTATTTATAAAGTTTTCTTATGAGAAAAAGCTCTCAGCCACGCTCATATCCGCCACATATCCAACGCTACCAGTCATGTAGATCGTGCCGTCGTCTTTGATGTCGATCTGGATCATACCGCCTGGCTGATTTACATTAACTCTGTTTTCCACAAGACCAAGTCTGTGTGCTGCAACTGCTGCCGCGCAGCTTCCTGTTCCGGAGGCTTTTGTATATCCTGAACCTCTCTCCCAGATTTCAATGTCCAGGTTGCCTGTATCGATCTTACGGCAGATCTGAAGATTCATTTTTTCCGGGAATTCATCTGCATTTTCCACATATGGTCCGAGCTCTTTTGCCAGTTCCGGTGTCACCTGATTCATAAAAATAATGCAATGTGGGTTTCCAACGGTCAGACAGGTAGCTTTGTACTCTTTATTATGAAAAGTAAAGGACTCATTGATTACTTCACGAACTTCTCCAGTTACCGGAATTTCCCTGGAGATAAAAGAGGCTTTGCCCATTTTTACACGAAATTCAGTAGCACGATTGTTCAGGCATTCCACCTCGATCGGTCCGGAAATTGTCTGAATACTGAATTTCTGCTCTTTTACATATTCATGATCCATCAAATACTTTGCAAAAATACGGACACCGTTTCCACTGATGGCAGCTTCACTTCCATCTGAGTTAAAAATACGAACGCCCATCTTCCCATCAATCTCAATCGGTCCGTAGAGAACACCGTCTGCACCAAGTCCAAAGCCTCGCTGACACAGCAGTGCAATTTTCTTGCCCTGAAGTTGTACACGGTTTTTGTTTGGATCCAGCACCAGATAATCATTTCCAAGTCCCTGATATTTTATCATTGTAATACAGTTATCCATAACCATATCCTCTCTTTCCGAATTAAGTAATCATATTTACGTACGTCTTTTGTTCCAGTATATAGTTTTCTTTTTGCTATGTATATAGAATAAAATGCGTGTTATATTGCAAAAAATGCTATACTGCAATAAAATGATTATACAAAATCCTAATATATAGCAAACATTCGTTTTCTGAGGAGGTATTTCATGGATTATTCACAGTATAATCTCGAGAAAACCGGATATCTGAAAGAAGATTTTCGACTGTTCCATATCAATGACCAGACAAAGAAAGATTTTTCTTATCATTATCATGATTTTCATAAAATCATTGTTTTTATTTCCGGGAAGGTAACCTATCATATAGAAGGAAAAGCATATCATCTGAAACCACGGGATATTCTGCTTGTCAGCCAGGGTGCGATCCACAAACCAGAGATTGATCCATCGGTTCCGTATGAGCGCTATATTTTCTGGATCCGTGATGATCTTTCCTGCCAGGAATTGAATACCTGCTTTCAAAAAGCAAACGATCGCAGTTTCAACCTTGTAAGAGCCGATTCTGCCCTGCAGGAACGTCTGAAAGATCTGCTTCCAGAAATAGAGCAGACCTTACAGAATAAACATTTTGGAGATCCCGTACTGAGAGATGCGCTGTTTACGCAATTTATGATATATATCAATCGGATTTTTCTTCGCACGAGCAGTTCCCCGGATAAAAAAGCATATTCTTCTGACACACAGGTGGAGCAGCTACTGAAATATATCAACCGCAATCTATCAGAAAATCTCTCGATTGATCAACTTGCAGAGCGATTTTTTTTCAGCAAATATCATATGATGCGAAAATTCAAAAATGAGACCGGCTACACTATCCACAACTATATTACCAGTAAGCGACTCCTCATGGCACGCTCTCTCATCAGTCAGGGAATACCCGTTATAAAAGCAGCACAGGCAAGTGGATTTCATGATTATACAACATTTGTCCGGGCATATAAAAAACAGTTCGGTAAAGCACCTTCCTGTGAATAGCTGTCAATATCACTAGAAAAATATACCAAAATCCCGATTTTTATTGCATCCTTTTTATCAATATGATACAATTATAAGGTCGGGTGATGGCGACGAAGGCATTGCGTTTATTTGCAATGCCATTTTTTATACCTGAAACCTGAAAAGGGAGAGAAAGAGAGGGAATCCTAATGAAAGAAAAGAAAAAAATGTCACTGGCCATGCAGATTTTTATCGCACTGGTCCTGGCGATCATTGCCGGTCTGCTGATGCAGAACTATACTGATTTTGCCGAGTCTTATATCAAACCTTTTGGAACAATTTTCCTGAATCTAATCAAGTTTATTGTCGTTCCGATCGTCCTGTTTTCCATCATGTGTGGTATTATTTCAATGAGTGATATCAAAAAAGTCGGGTCTATCGGTCTGAAAACGGTTGTTTTTTATCTGTGCACAACAGCTTTTGCTGTAACGATCGGTCTGGTCGGCGGAAACCTGTTCAGAGGACTGTTTCCTGTAGTTGCAACAACAGACCTGTCTTATGAAGCTGCAGAAGCAACTTCTTTTATGGACACACTGGTAAATATTTTCCCGTCCAACTTCATTTCACCAATGGCAGAAGCCAATATGCTTCAGGTCATCGTAATGGCCCTGATCCTTGGTTTCGCGATCATTCTGGTTGGAGAGAAAAATGTCCGTGTTGTAAACGCATTTAATGATCTGAATGAGATTTTCATGAAATGTATGGAAATGATCCTGAAACTGTCACCGATCGGTGTATTCTGCCTGCTGTGCCCGGTTATCGCAGCCAATGGTCCGGCAATCATCGGTTCTCTGGCAATGGTCCTTCTGGCAGCATATATCTGCTACGTTGTGCATGCTGTTGTTGTATATTCTCTGACAGTCAGAACGCTGGGTGGATTAAGTCCTTTGAAATTCTTTAAAGGCATGCTTCCGGCAATCATGTTTGCTTTCTCCAGTGCTTCTTCTGTAGGAACTCTTCCGATCAACCTGGAATGTACCGAAAAACTTGGTGCCAAACGCGAAATCGCATCTTTCGTACTTCCGCTTGGAGCTACGATCAATATGGACGGTACAGCAATCTATCAGGGTATCTGTGCTATCTTTATCGCATCCTGTTACGGAATCCATCTGACACTTTCTCAGATGCTGACGATCGTACTTACTGCAACACTTGCTTCCATCGGAACCGCCGGTGTACCTGGAGCAGGTATGGTCATGCTGGCTATGGTTCTTACTTCTGTAGGACTTCCGGTAGATGGTATCGCACTTGTTGCCGGTGTTGACCGTATCTTTGATATGGGACGTACCACTGTAAACATCACTGGTGATGCTGCCTGCACAATGGTTGTTTCTAACCTGGAAGCTAAGAAAGAAGCCAGAAAGGCAAAGATAAAATAAATTTTTGTTTGACATTTTCTTTCCATTTGTTTACTATAATATCAATAAGAGGGAGTAGTTATCATCCTGCATACAGGATGAAACAATGATCGTCATCACGCCATACGGCCGGTTATTGTTGTAATCAACGAGACTTTTATCAATCAATTTTTTTGATGTGATAAAGGTCTCTTTTTTTATTCCATGCTTTTATCACAGGAAAGGAGCTTATATGGAATATCTGTTACTGATTATCGGCTTTGTATTATTAATTAAAGGTGCTGATTTTTTTGTGGAGGGAAGTTCTTCACTTGCCAGGTTTCTCAAGATTCCCAGCGTCATCATAGGTCTTACGATCGTTGCCATGGGAACCAGTGCCCCGGAAGCTTCTGTCAGCATCAATGCGGCACTTGCCGGCAACAATGATATTGCTGTCAGCAATATTATCGGTTCCAATATTTTTAATGGACTTGTTGTTGTAGGTATCTGCGCATTTATTTCCGGTTTCAAAACAAATAAAGATATTTTAAAGCGGGATATGCCTGTAAATATTCTGATCACTGCGATTCTCTGTGTTATGATCGCAGACGGCAGACTCAGCAGACTGGAAGGGATCCTGCTTCTTTCCGGAATGATTTTCTACATTGTAAATATGATTTTCTCTGCTTTAAAAACAAGAAGTAGCTGTCCGGATGAAAAGAGCATGCCTTTGTATAAATCTCTTATCTTTATCGCCGGTGGGCTTGTTGCCGTTATCTTCGGTGGTAATCTTGTAGTAAACAATGCAAGCCAGATTGCAGTATCATTTGGTGTGAGCCAGAACTTTATCGGTCTCACCATTGTTGCAATCGGTACATCTCTTCCGGAGCTTGTAACGTCCATCGTTGCAACACGAAAGGGTGACAGCGGACTTGCACTTGGAAATGCAATTGGTTCAAACATATTTAATATTCTATTTATCCTGGGAATGTCAGCAACAATTTCACCACTTCATATTCTCTCAGAATCTGTTATCGACTGTGGAATCCTCCTCATCAGTGGAATTCTGCTGTTTGTTTTTGCATTTACTAAAAAATCTGTGAGCAGAATGGAAGGTGCAGTTTGTGCACTGGCTTATATCGGATATACAGCATATCTTTTTATAAGATAAACCTTTTCCGATCCACATTCATACACAACAAAGCACTCTGTAAGATATTACTGCAGAATTGCAATTTTCATCACAAAATGGCATAATAATGGCATACAGATTTTCCTCTGTATGCCATTTTTTACATATAAGTTTTACATCTTAAGGAGGCTTAAATGTCATGGAATTTCAGAAAGTATTAGAAACAAGAAGAACTGTCCGCAAATACAGTGCCGGTGTCACCAGAGAACAGATGGAAGAACTGCTTCGTGCCGCACAGGAAGCTCCATCCTGGAAAAACTCCCAGACCGGCCGTTATTACTGTGTCCTGTCTGAAGAGATGGTAAATAAAATCCGCATGGAATGCCTGCCGGACGCCGGAAATGCCGGTAAATCAGAACATGCCACACTGATCATCACAACCTTCGTTCATGACCGTGCCGGTTTTCAGAAAGACGGCAGTGCTGATAACGAACTCGGCAACGGATGGGGATGCTACGATCTTGGTCTGCAGAACGAAAATCTCATTCTGAAAGCCACAGATCTCGGTCTGTCCACTCTGATCATGGGACTCCGTGAAGCAGACAGACTCCGTGAGATTCTGAACATCCCGGAAACAGAGACTATTGTATCCGTTATCGCAGTCGGCAAAGCAGCCGAAGACCCAATCCGCCCACATCGAAAAGAACTCAGCGAAATCGCAAAATTCTTTTAAATAACATTATAAATTCCCTGTATGTAACCAAATTCATGCAGGGAGTTTTTGTATATAAACAAGAGCACCGCTTCATATATTGAATGAACAGGTTATTTCCGGATGGTTTTAGATTCTGGCAAAATCCACTGCTTACGATGACTCATTCTCGAAGGCACTCCTGAGAGAATGTCTAGTCATAGTTAGCAGTTAGTTCGCCAGATCGTTATCCGGTTACCTGTGAATCAATATATGAATCGGTGCTCTGTCTTATATTCTATCCTTTTATGCTTTCATCAATTTACGTCCACAGCACTGTTTGTACTTCTTGCCGCTTCCGCACGGACACGGATCGTTCGGATAAACCTTATCCTCTTTTCTCTGAACCGGTTTCTTAACAGATGTGTCATCTTTGTTTGTTCCGGTAACTTTCGCTACCTGCTCACGTTCAATCTTCTGTTCAACATGGACATGATACAGCATACGTACCGTATCTTCCTGAATAGAACTGATCATATTGTTGAACATCTCAAAAGCACTCATCTTGTATTCTACTACCGGATCTCTCTGGCCGTATCCTACAAGTCCAATACCCTGACGAAGGATCTCCATATCATCGATATGATCCATCCACTTGCTGTCGATGGATTTCAGAAGAACTACTCGTTCAAGTTCACGCAGCTGCTCTGCTTCAGGGAACTCAGATTCCTTCGTTTCGTAAAGCTTCACGGCTTCCTCTTTGATCAGATGTTTGATTTCATCTTTTCTCTTGCCTTTTACTTTCTCTGTAGTAAGCGGCTCGATCGGAATAATCGGAAGGAGTGTTGTATTAAACTCATTCAGATCCCAGTCAACCGCATCTACATCATCAGAGAAACACATGTCCACTGTACTGTCTACAATATCTGTGATCATCTTGTAGATCGTATCTCGCATGTTCTCACCATCCAGAACCTGACGACGTTCTTTGTAAATAATCTCACGCTGTTCATTGTTAACCTGGTCATAATCCAGAAGATTTTTACGGATACCGAAGTTATTGAACTCGATTTTCTCCTGTGCTTTCTGAATTGCATTGGAAAGCATTTTATGTTCGATCTGCTCGTTCTCAGCAACACCAAGTGAAGTAAAGATCTTCATCAGTCTCTCAGAACCAAACAGACGCATCAGATCATCTTCCAGAGAGATATAGAAACGGGATTCACCCGGATCTCCCTGACGTCCGGAACGTCCACGCAGCTGGTTATCAATACGTCTGGACTCATGACGTTCTGTACCAATGATCTTCAGACCACCGGCTTCTCTTGCCACATCGTCAAGCTTGATATCCGTACCACGACCTGCCATGTTGGTAGCAATTGTAACAGCTCCTGCCTGTCCGGCCTGTGCAACGATCTCAGCCTCCAGTTCATGGAACTTCGCATTCAGTACGTTATGCGCAATACCTTCACGACGGAGCATCTTGCTGAGAAGTTCGGATGTTTCAATGGTAATCGTACCAACCAGAACCGGCTGCTGTTTCGCATGAGCTTCTTTAACAGCCTCAACAACTGCATTGAATTTTTCTTTTTTTATTGCCTTCTTTGACTTTTTGCCAGTATTAGGAATTGAGATGATTATGTTTCCTTGGATCATTACTCTTGCTTTATTAAATCAAATATCTCTATCATTAAAACTATTAATTCTTTATGGGATCATTGCTCTGATAAGGAATATTTTAGAACCACATCTTTTATCTAAAAAAATCAAAATACCAGCTCTCTATATGTTTGTTGCTATGTATCTGTTTATGAAATTGATGGGTATTTGGGGGGTTATGGTTGCACCTTTTGTTTTGTTAGTTTTAAATAATTTTAGACAAAAAAATAATTTTCAAGAGATTTACAAAATAATTAAAAAAAGTCTTTGAAATTTATATATGTTTTGTTATAATAGTCGTGCAACAATGTCTAGGATATGCGAATACTCAACGTATAGCTTGGATATTGCCAAGAAATTAACATATGGAGGATAAAAGAAATGTTAACAAAACAAGAAAAACAAGCTATCATGAAAGAATATGCTACTAAAGAAGGAGATACTGGTTCTCCAGAAGTACAAATCGCTGTATTAACTGCAGATATCAACAAATTAAATGGTCATTTTAAACAACATCCAAAAGATAAACACTCAAATAGAGGTTTATTAAAGAAAATTGGTAGAAGAAGAGATTTATTAAAATACTTAAAAAATAAAGATATCGAAAGATATGCTTCTTTAGTACAAAGATTAGGATTAAGAAGATAGTTAAAAAAGCGCCTAAGCGCTTTTTTTGTTAAAAGAATAAAAGGATAAAAAAACTCTATGAAATAGGAATCATAGAGTTTTCTTTTTATTCAACTGTAACTGATTTAGCTAGGTTACGTGGTTTATCAACATCACAACCTTTAAGACCAGCTGCATAGTAAGCAATCAGTTGTAAAGGTACAGCAACTAAACGTCAGGTAAGATATATGTTTCTTTAACATTTCCTACTTCTTGTCCATCGATTGTAAATAAGATAACATTCGCACCACGAGCAATTGTTTCTTGAATGTTAGAAATTGTTTTAGCAGCAATATTTGGTTGTGTTGCTACAGCAATCACTAAACTTCCTTGTTCAATTAATGCAATTGGACCATGTTTTAACTCACCTGCAATATAGGCATCAGCATGGACATATGAAACTTCTTTTAATTTTAAAGCTCCTTCTAAAACAGTAGCATAATCTAAACTCCTACCAATATAATAAGTATCTTTTAAATCTTTTAAATAAGATGCATAATGTTCAAATGTTTTTTCATCTTTTAAGATGTTTTCAATATGTTGAGGTAATGAAGCAATACCTTCAATAATACGTTTATAATCTTCATTTTCATTTCCTAAAGCTTGAGAAATATACATACCAAGTAATAATAAGACAATTAATTGTGTTGTATAAGCTTTTGTTGAAGCAACAGCAATTTCAGGACCAGCACATGTATAAATTGTATGATCAGCTTCAC
>OHKZ01000414.1_pt1 | contig 24669 bp, 11 predicted proteins | sample 1569011 | NCBI WGS metagenome assembly OHKZ01 (sample SAMEA3879564, study PRJEB24766) | human gut metagenome | biome: human-associated habitat; feature: feces | place: USA | collected 1985/1987
GACGGGTGCCACCATCCGCCTGACCGACGCACTGGTAGCCTATGGCGAGACCGTCAATGGCGCACTCACCTATATCATCCGCGAGGGCAACAAGGCCATCAACGTGACTTCCAACAACGCCGACGTCAGCTTCAAGATCGGCGCCACACTCAACGGCACCATCAAGGGTGACGTCAACTACAACGGTGGCTTCGTCAACGTGGCCGTCACCGAGGGCGATTTCAGCAGCAACCACGACGGTAGCTACGAGCAGCGCCCCATCACCATCCAGCCTTCTCTGATCGCCGACTATCCTGGCGACCTCGTACGCATCGAGAATCTGACCGCCAGCGTGACCAACGGTGTCTATAAGGCCGTGGTCAAGGACGGACAGGTCAACTATACTTTCGAGATCACCAATGGTGCCGACTTCGGTCTGAAGCACGGACAGGAGTACGACATGAACCTCTGGTACTACGCTCCGGGTGCCAATGGCTGCGCCGCCACCACCCGTGTCACCGAGGCACTCATCCACTATGCTGCTCCCGCAGCTCCCACGATCGAGGGCGATGAGTACTTCACCGACTACACCACCATCAAGATGAGCTCTGAGCCGGGCACGACCATCCACTACACGCTCGACGGTAGCAACCCGACCACGCTGTCTCCGCTCTACACCAAGCCGTTCATCATCACCGAGACCACGACGGTCAAGGCCCTCGCCGAGCGCGATGAGCTCGCCAGCGTGATGGTGGAGAAGACTTTCACGAAGCGTCCTGCCGTCGAATGGCAGGAGACGACCATCGAGGAGGCCATCGCAGGCAAGAAGGACATCCCCTACGCTATCCTGAAGCTCAACCGCGCCATTGCTCCCTTCACTGCCAACTACGGCAAGAGCTGGATCATCCGCGACGGCGAGAGCGCTCTCCACTGGACCACGAAGCAGTCGCTTGCCATGAACTATGAGTACTACGGTACGGTTCGCGTGAAGATCGACTACAACAATGGTTTCCTCCAGGCCTACGACATCGAGGGCGAGACCAACATGGACGACATCACCGTGATCAACCACTTCGGTGACTTCGACTATCACTTCACGACCGCCTACTGGGACGAGATCGAGAATGGTGAGCACAAGGGCGACTTCATCATGCTCAAGCGTGTGAAGGTGGTCAAGGAGACGGACGAGGACGGCATCGCATACTTCTACGCCGGTGAGGGCGACAACCGCATCGCGCTCGACAACTCTAAGGGCTTTGCCTACTACTGGAAAGAGGATCCGAAGGAGTACCACGACGTTGGTGGTTGGTACAGAGGCGAGAAAGACATGTTTGTGGCCAAACTTCGCCTCTCAGTAGGCACGCCGGAGATCCAGGGCGACGAGGTCTTTGTCAACAGCACCAAGGTGAGCATCGTTCCGGACAATGAGGCCGACGAGATCTACTACACGCTCGACGGTTCCGATCCTGACAAGGACGCCGAGGAGACGCTCTACTACGTCAGCCCGATCACGATCAGCCGGACGACCGTAGTCCGCGCCATCGCTTACCGCTACGACGGAGTGTCTGACATCGCCGAGAAGACGTTCACCAAGACTACCGACGACGGCATCGACGCTGCCACGGTCAATGGTGAGGATGCCAACCTCACGCGCTACAACCTCGCTGGCCAGCGTGTCGGCAAGAACTACAAGGGCATCGTCATCGAGAACGGCCACAAGGTAGTGCGCAAGTAAGTACGAAATCTATCACAGCGTAGCTGCAGCACGGACGCGCCCATTCCGATGATTGCCTAATGATGATGGGCGCGCCCTTCCACACCAACGGGGCGGACCAAGCAGTCCGCCCCAGCGGGAGGGAAGGCAGCACGACGCAAACAATACATCACCCCGAAAGGGGGACAAGGCGGGCGGAGACAATCCGCCGCCCGCCTTCCTTCCAAAGAGCTTCTTCCCGATACCAATGGGAGCGGGCTCGTACAAGGAAACATTCACCGATATCTAAACAGATTCTTTTCAACAATTTCGCTATGAGAAAACTTTTCACCTTCATATCACTTTTGGCCGCGGCTCCGCTCTTCGCCCAGACCGTGACCACCCAGAGTGCGCCTGTCCGCGACAACGCCCAGACCGCCGTCTTGCAGCCCGCAGACCAGGGTACGTTCCGCTCAACACCTGCCAACATGCCGCTCAAGGCTGGTGGCCTGCAGGACTACATCCGCTACGAGCAGCCTGCTGGTGTCGATCACAACCGTTTGCTCCGCAATGGCTTCGCCTTCCGCAACACGCAGTCGGGTGTGCAGGCTGACACCTACGAGTATGCCGTGGGCCGCTATGTTGAGGGCGACGACGGTTGCATCTACATCTACGAGCCGTTCAACACCCTTTCCACCCTGTCGTGGCTCAAGCTCGACAAGGTGTCGGACGGATACTATGTGGCCCACACGCCGCAGCCTATCTATGAGAACAACGGACAGGTCTATTATGCGTCATGGTACAAGATGGCGCGCCTGGACGAAAGCACCTACGGATGGATTCCCGACTCGGTCAATGGCCAGCCCGACGGCGATATATATTTCACGCTCGAGAACGGCGTCCTCGCCATGGAGGAAGAGGAGCACTTCGAGGATACGCGCTATCCGGCACACATGCTCTGCTTGACCAACGGTCTTGGCGAGTGGGTCGGCTACAGCGACGGTTTCACCCGCATGGAGCCGTTCAACGAGAAGGCGGCTCAGCTGCCCGATGGCGTGGAGCCCCAGGTCTTCTCCCTGGAGACCTCTAAGATGAACTCCGTGACGCAAGAGATCAGCACCGTGCGTCAGATGACGCTCGCTGCAGCCGTGGGCAACGACTTCTATGTCCAGAACCCGGGCGATACCACTTCTTGGATGAAGGGTGAGATCAAGGACGGCAAGGTGGTCTTCCAGCCGCAGTATGCCGGTGCCGACGAGCTTCAGTGCTACCACTTCTGGATGAAGCCGGCCAGCTACTCCATCGTCACCGAGACCTCTGAGTATTCGGGTGTGACGTTCTTCAACCGCTCCTACGAGGAGCAGAGCGAGATGAGCTTCGCCTATGACCCCACCAATATGACGCTGACCAGCGACGAGGGCACTTCCATGCTCCTCAGCGTGCGTCCCAACGAGATTTTCTTCCTCCACAACTATGACGACCCCGTCTATAAGCGCTTCGTGGAGCAGGAGTCAACACCGATTCCTCCCGTCCTCCGCGACTGGTGGGGTATTGAGGAGAATGGCGGATCAGGCCTGGTGCAGTTCGACCTCATCCCGAAGGGTATGCAGAACGAGTCGCTCAACAGCAACAAGCTCTACTACCGTCTGTATCTCAACGACGAGAACACCATCTACACGTTCTCCCCGGTCGTCTATGAGGGCCTGGAGAAGGATATGAAGGAGGTGCCCTACAGTTTCTCTGATGGCTACTACTTCTTCTCCAACAACGACACGAAGGCGTTCTTCTACTACTTCGACGAGCAGCAGTATGACCGTCTCGGTCTCCAGAGCGTCTATTACGGCGGTGACGTGGAGCACGGATCCGACATCGTCTGGATCAAGGCTACCGACATCGTAGGCATCGAGTCGGCAGGTGTCACCGAGAACTGCGAGTCTGCCGAGTACTTCGACCTGCAGGGCCGTCGTCTCAGCCAGCCCGTCAAGGGTGGCGTGACCATCGTCCGCCAGGGTGGCAAGGTGAGCAAGCGCATTATTCGCTAATACGATCCATATATATAAAAGGAACGCGCGTAGAAAGACCAACATGACTTCATAAGCAGATGTTATATAGATAAGTTTGGGACTTGACGCGGGACGGAAGGACAGTGGTCCGCCCGTCCCGCCCATCTCCTTTCTCGTCTTTCCGCAGCCGTTCCACAACTCAGTCAAGAATCAACAATATCTATCGATATGAAAAAGAAATTCATCCCCATAGCCCTTGCCGCACTGCTCGTTCCATCGGCCGTGCTGGCACAGGACACCAAGGGCGTAGTTCGCACTCCGGCAGAGGCGCGCCTCGTCTATCCGCTGCTCTCACAGCAGATGCGTCTGAAGGTTCGCACGCCGCAGCTGCCCAGCGCCTCGCGTTTCATCGCCAAGGCTCCCGAGGTCACCGATCCACTGAAGGCAGGCAAGGCTGCCCAGTTCTGGTGCAACCTGATCTACAAGGCAGGCTGGAATGAGACCACCTACGGTCCCTATGGCTACTATACGATGACGGCACAGAAGCCTGTCGCTTTCAGCGTCCTTGCCTCTACGGGCGAGACCATCAATGTCGCCACCAACGGTGTGCAGGCCAAGAACGGCCACCTCTACGGCGCATACCTCAATATGCAGTATGTTGATGAGGGCTATGTGTTCCTCTATCTGAGCAACACCGACCTCTCTACGGGCGAGACCAGCAGCTTCGACGCTGGCATGGACTACCTCTACCTCGCCGCCACGGAGACAGCCCAGGCTGCCGACGGCACGGTCTATGGTGTGTTCTACTCTGCCGACGGCAACTCCCTGGAGTGGGGTACGGTCGATTACGAGACCTGCCAGCGCACCACGATTGGTCCGGCCTCTCAGGCTTTCGTCGCCATTGGTATCACCAAGGCAGGCCAGCTCTATGCTATCGGTATGGACGGCAAGCTTTACAAGGTCAACAAATCTACTGGCGAAGAGACGCTCGTGGGTGCCACGGGCCTCACGCTGACCAATCTCATGGGTCAGTACTACGGCCAGTCGGGTGAGATCGACCAGCGCGATGATACCTTCTACTGGTACTGCATCGACAACCAGGCCCAGGGTGGTCTTTACACCGTGGACCTCAATACGGGTAAGGCCACGCTCCTCGATGGAACCCTCGCACAGGTGCAGGGTATGGTGATGGCACAGCCCGAGGCCAACGACGGCGCACCGGAGCGTGCTGACAACTTGGCCGTGGAGGGTGTCACCTGCGACCCGTCGGCCGACGGTGCCACAGCCACCATCTCCTTCACCATTCCTAATACCACCTATGCTGGCGATATCCTCCATGGTGATGTCCGCTACAAGGTGATGAGCAACCGCCCGACGGCTACCTTCACGCCGTCTGCCGAGGGCACCTCACGTCCGGGTCAGGATGTTTCCGTCAAGGTGAAGACCACGGAGAACGAGCTCTATACCTTCAGCGTCGTGCTCAGCAATGCCGATGGCGATTCTCCTAAGGAGAATGTCTCCCACTGGATGGGTTGGGACATTCCGCTCGCACCGACCAATGTCAAGGCTGTCGCTGATGGCTACAAGGCCAAGGTCTCATGGACCGCACCGACGACGACCCTCCATGCTGGTCCGATGGGCGATCTGACCTACGACCTGGAGCGCATCGTCGGACGCGACACTACCGTCGTGGCAACTGGTTTGACCGCTACCAACTACACCGACGACCTCGGTGCTGGTACGCTCCATAGCTATGTCTATTCCGTTCGCGCCGTGGCCAAGGGTATGAGAAGTCAGTCGGCCGACGCCAAGGCAGTCATCATTGGCGACGCCATCGAGCCCAACTGGGAGACGGATTTCTACACGCGCAGTGAGTTTGACATCTTCTCTGCCAACGACGTCAATGGCGACGGTGTGACCTGGGGCTACTTCAATGCTGGTGGCATCCGTATGGTCATTGGCCCGTACAACAACGAGAGTGGCAACGACGACTGGCTCTTCACGCCGCCCGTCCACCTCAAGCCGGGCCGTGTCTATAACGTCAGAATGAAGGCTCGCAACTATCTTGCTCCTGAATATGTCAACACCTTCGAGGTGAAGTATGGCCAGACGGCCTCTCCCGAGGGCATGACCGGTACGCTCATGGAGAGCAACGTGATCGCCAACGATCCCGACCGTGTCTATAACATGGAGATCAACCCGGACAAGGACGGCAACTTCTACATCGGATTCCACGACAATACTGAGAAAGCTGGTAGCGGACGTATCGTCATCGACTTCGTCGGTATCGACAATGGTGCGGCCCTGGATGCCCCCGATTCCGTCTCCAACTTCACTGTGACGCCGGCAGGTTTGGGCAAGCTCTCTGCCGACCTCGCCTTCACTGCGCCGACCAAGGCCATCAATGGTACGCCGCTCTCACGCATCGGCTACTTCGTCATCAAGCGCGACGGCAAGTCGGTGATGTGGATTGGCAATGCCAATACGAAATTTGGCGAACCAGGCAAGGAATACACCTGGACCGATAAGAGCATCGACAAGTCTGGATGGCACGAGTATGAGGTCATCGCCTACTCCGAGAACGGCAACGAGCCGGGCCGCGTGGCCAGAATGCGCGTCTTCGTCGGCGCCGATGTGGCCAAGACACCGGTCGTGAATCTCACCGATGCAGTCAATGATATCAAGGCTTCTTGGAACAAGGTCGGCAACGTAGGTGCCAACAACGGCTACGTCGATCCGGACCATGTCTCCGTCTCCATCTACGAGATCCTCGAGACTCCCGATGGCCCGATCCTCGGCGACAGCATGACGACGAGCCAGCCTGGTGCCACGGACGTCCTGGTCGGATGGCATCCTGACAAGTCGGTAGCCGACGACGGTGTCTCACAGGGCCTCTTCCAGGTGGCAGCCCTCACCCGTTCCGATGGTGGCAATGGCGCACTGGAGGCTTCCCGCGCCATCGTGGTAGGAAAGCCCATCAACCAGCCCTACAAGGAGACCTTCGAGGGTGGAGTTGTACAGAACAACTTCGCATGGACGGAGAGCAACGAGCAGCACGCTTCGCGCCGCAACTCTTCTCCCTGGATGATCAGCGGCAAGGCCTCGTCCAACGACGATGGTGGCGGTGTCGTTTGGTCTCCCTACACCATCCCCGATCCCGAGTTCCCCGAGTACTACAATGTGGAGGCCGGCGACGAGACGAGCTTCAACCTCCCGAAGGTGGCACTCAATGGTGTGGACCAGCCGGTGGTGCGCTTCAATCTCTATTCTGAGAATGGCGAGCAGTCTGACCTGACGGTCGTCGTCCAGACACCTGACGGTGTGAACCACGACGTCAAGACGTTCAAGCTCAGCGAGAAGAAGACCTCGGGATGGGAGACCCTCACCGTCGATCTCATGCCTTACACCAACGAGCGCTACGTCATCGTGAAGTTCCGTGGTACGGCTCACGCCAACTACACCTATCTCATGCTCGACCAGATCGACATCTACGACGCTTCCGATCCCGAGGCTGGCATTTCTTCTGCCGAGCTCCTCAAGGAGGGCGCACAGGATGTGTGGACGATCGACGGACGTATTGCCCGCCGCAACGCCACCTCGCTGGAGGGACTTCCCAAGGGCGTCTATATGGTTGGCGGCCGCAAGGTAGTGGTGAAGTAATTTAAGTTCGAAATAGTTTGATTTAATTGATAACCCATTTGGGTGGGGAACGGAATGGTGCGTGACGCATGATTCCGTTCCCTTTTTTTGTCCATCCGATCCATGGACTGGTGGAGTTGTCCCGACAGGGTAGGAGGGTATTATGGCTGAGGACCCCTATATATTGCGGATGAATTCGTCCCACTGGCTGGGACTTCCTTTCTCGTCGAAGACGCGCTCATAGAGACGGCGGCGTGCCGAGTTGATGGTACTCTTGTCGCGACAAAGGATGCGGGCTATCTCCACAGGTTTGAAGTCTGCCTTGACGAGGAGGCACATTTGGAGGTTCATCTCGCTCAGGTGGGGGATGGACCGTAGCACATCGTTTAGTCGGGGAAATTCCTCGTGGATGGTATCGGCCAGATTTTGCCAGTCGTCTGTTGTCAGCGAGGCTGGCGTCGCCCCATTCGTCGCCACACGATGAAACCGCCCATAAACGTCAGAACGCCTGATGTGGCCAAGTTTCTTATCCTCCATTAGGCTCTGGGCGTTCATCTCCCGCAATTGTGCCTCGCGCTCTACCAGTTGTTGTTTCAGCAGCACCCGCTCCTCCTCTGTCCTTCTGAGCGACACCACTACGCGGGCGTATTTCCTCATTTCCGCCCGCTTTCTGCGGTTCCATCGCCTTGTCATCCTTCCGAATCCGACAATAAGGGCTACGAGAAGCAGTGTGACAAAGCCCGTGATCAACTCCTGCCGTGTTTTTTCCTTTCGCAACCGCTGTTCTTCGCCTACAAAGTTATAGCTGTTGGTGTCGTCCATCGTCCGTTCAGTGGCCTTGATGGTCTTTCGTTTTTCCAGGATGCGCTCCATCTGTTGGTAGCACCGCTCCACCATCTGTGTGTTGCCGTTCCGCTCGTAGAGCGCCAATGCCTTGAAGAGATAGCCCTGCGACTGTGTTATGTCATTACCTCGGAGCGCCATATTACCCGCATAGTAGTAGAGGTCGGCCTGTTGTGCCGGCGTGGGGTCCAGGTATTCCAAGTCGATGACGAGTTTGGTGAGTTCGGAGGGGGTGATACGGTAGGCAGGTTGCAGCTGGTAGCGCGTCTTCAATGCGATGAAATGGTAGTATGTGACGGCACCAGGCATACATTTCGTGGTGTCGTAGCGCTCTAGTTCCTGCAGTGCCGCAGCAGGGCGGGTGTCGGCCATTCGCTCAATGCGCACCAACTCCTTGGGAAAGCTCCTCACCTTCGGTTCCCAAAAGAAGTAGAGCAGCAGAAAGGTGATACCGCTGGTGAATAGCCAAATCGTCAGCCGCGCCTTCTCGGTCTGCAGATGATGTAGTAGTCTTGTGATACTTGTCCAATACATGTCTTGAAAGGTGAAGGAAATCCGATGGGGGTCATACTCCGTTGCCGAAGATGGTGTTTATTATTCTACTGATTCGTTCGGGCAGTCCGAGAGGAATGCCAAATGTGTCTTGAAGGAGCAATATGCCTACAAGGCAGAGGCTAGCCACTAAAAGTCGCGTTTTCATCGTCAACTTCCGGCCTTTATTGAATACTGTAACAAGCAGATACCAGCAAAGAGTGAGAAAAGATATTGTGAGGAGAATGGTAATGCCGATGGATAGGCTTAGATGGACGATATACGACATCCTCGGTGATAGTAGTTGGTCTGTATGGAAATAAAACCAGGTGATGGCGGATGCGAAAATGACAAACGTTAGCAGGCCGCGTAAATAAACGAATAGGTCTTTCTTGTTCATGGCAATGTCTTTTGATTTATTCTCAGGGGGTGGGGCAACTACTCTCCGTAGCGTCGATTCGACCGTTTTGGGCTGTAACCCAAAACGGTCATTAGAGGTTAGAATGTCTCCTGTGCGTACTTCGGGCTCTTGCCGTATCGGTTCTCCTCGGGAGCAGAGTCGCTGACAAAGAAGTAGAGCAAGAACAGCGCGCCTAAGATGGGGATGAAGGTGAGGAGGTAGTACCAACCGCTGTGTCCTGTGTCGTGAAGGCGGCGTACGGATACCGCAAGACTGGGCAGGAAGACTATCAGCGTATAAAGGCCTGAGAGTGCGCCGATGCCAAATTCGATGTTGATCATATCCAGTTTATAGTCGAGTACGAGGGTTACTATACTGACAATTAAGTTGAGAAGCCAGAACCACCAGTATTCGGATCGGCGCGCGCGACCTTTGAAGGTGACATACTTCTGGAAACATGTCTTGACAGACTCTCCGAAAGACATCATCGGAGTGGGGATCAATTCGTTGTTCATCATTGTTGTAAAAAGGTTGAAAATGAATAATTACTGATTTACATCTGCAAATGTACGATAAAAATCTCATTTTCCCATCATTCCATCGTGTGCATTTGGTGTGCAAATGGTGGAAAGCCTCGATTTGTGGTACAATGGGTCTTCACTTGGTTTTGTTATTTATCATAATCGCGATTGTAGGGTAAAAATACAAGTCCTCCGACCGAGCTATTTGCATGGGTCAAAAGACGCAATTTTTCACCCCTTTTTAGCATATTAACTTCAGAGGCCGATGAATATAACTTCATAAGCCGATGAAGTTAACTTCGTAGGCCTCTGAAGTTATATTCATCAGCTAATGAAGTCAACATACTTTTTTCGGGCAAAAATAGCCGTAAATAGCAAGAGGCAGCAGAGGTAGATGAAATCCTGGATTAAAGTCCGTTTTTCTCCTTTGCCAAGCGCAGGTATTCCGACGGATTCAGACCCGTATGCTTCTTGAAAGTGGTGGCAAAATTAGATCGCGACTTAAACCCGAGATCCCTTGCGATGCTCTCGATGGTATAGCTTCCATAGCGTTGCGGATTGTTGAAGCGGCGGCAAGCCTCACGGATGCGGTAGCGTCCGAGCAGCGTGTTGAAGTTGCACTCAAAGGTCTCGTTGATGACCTGCGACACATACTTTTGTCCCGTACTGATGTTTTGCGCCAGTTTTTCGACCGTGAAGTCGGGCTGTATGATGACCTCGGTCTGCTCCATGACCTGCTGCACGAGTTGTGCGATACGGTCTTTGTCCGCATCGGAGAGCGTACTGTGGTGGTATTTGGAAGAAGCCGTAGCCGCATTGTTCTCCTCCACGGCGGGTGCAGAGACAGTCTTTCGCTGTTTTCCCGCCATTTCATCGCTCTTCAGCACCTCCAAACTTCGGTGGTAGAGAGCGAGGTTGCGGCGGCGCAACTCCCGGTTCTCGCGCATCACGACGAGCAGGATGATGACGAAGAAGAGCGTGGTCAGTACGGCCACGATGAGCCAGATGCGGTGCTGCGTCTGACGCTCTTTCATACCGTCCATCTCCTGGTTGAGTTCGATTACCTTCTCGTTGAGACCCATATTAAATACGTTGGATGGCAGCGAGTATGCCTTCAGTGAGTCGTTGATCTGGTAGTATCGGTACATGCTGCGATCGTAGTCGGCCTTGCGCCCCATGTCCTCATAGAAGATGGCGTAGGTCTGATAAACGCTCTGCATGCCGTCGCCAATCTTGTATTTGACATAGAGTTTCTCCGCCTCCGCCACGAGGGCCAGTCCTTGGTCGAAGTGGTGCAAGAGTCGTTGCACCTCCGCGGCCTCCACAAATGCCAATGCGCGGCGGCGGCAGTTGCGCTCCGTGTCTGGCACGATGTCGATGAGCCGGCCGTAGGCCTCGGCAGCCTTCTGAAGCTGTCCCGCTATCTTCAGTCTTGTGCCTTCGTAGAGGGTGATGTTATACTTGTAGTGCTCCGTGTTGCGCTTTGTGTGTGCCTTGCGGTACAGGTCCCACTCCTTCTTCGTGTTGGCAAACTCTCCCACCACGTCGGCGAGTGTCGTCATGTTGGTGAAAGCCATGTCGGCGGTGGGCATGTCCTTCTTCGCCAGGGCCAGGCGCACACCCTTCCGGTAGCAGTCCAGGGCCTTGCTGTAGAGTTTCCACTGTCGTCCCTGTCCTGCCACAAGTTGGTACATGGATCCGAGGTTGAAGTAGAGGGCGGCACTTGTCTCGCCCAGTTCTTTCGAGATGGTGTGGGCGCGGAGCAGGTTTTCGTAAGCCTTGGGATAGTTGAGGTAGGTGAAGCTGTAGATGAAGTAGTTCATGTTCAGTGCCTCCACCACCTCTCTCTTTTCCTCTGCACTCATGTTGGGCGTGTAGCGTCCTGCCACGATGGTGAAGAAGAGCAGTGCCGAGTCGGGCTTGTTCTTCCTGAGGCGGTAGTCCTTGCCGATGCGTATCAGCTCCTCGGAGGGTCGCGACATATATTTTTGGTAGAAGTCGGAGCGTCCGCCCTTGGCTGCATGCGCCATCTGGGCACCCGCAGCGAAGGTCATAAGTATGACAAAAAGCATCCGTATGGAACGGATACGGTAGTTGATCATTTTTTGAATTTTCATTGATAACAAACTGGGTTGTCCCCCCGTTGGGGGCGAAACGAAGGCCGACGAGTGCGCAAGGCGTGTCCGAAAGACCATGTTTCGGATGCAAAAGTAATATTTTCTGCGCAAAAACCTAACAAAAATAGTAAAAAATGAACACCGACGCTTCATTTTTTCTTCTAGTTCCTCCTAATCCGCCACATTTTTAGCGGTTATTCTTTGCCGTGGATGGATCGCAACAATCATAGGCGATCCCCCTCAACCCTATCAACGAAGAACAAGTGGCGGCCTACAGTCCCATGCGCTCAAGCACGCGGTTGACGTAGTTTTGTGTTTTGCGGATGCTGTATCCGATGCCACCTTTCCAGATTCGGATGGCGCGCTCGATGGAGTTGGACGGGTTGTGGTGCGACTGGATGATGGCGAACATCTCGCGCGATTTCTCCGCGTTGTAGCGGTCCTTGAGGGTGTAGCGCTTGCTCTCTCCGCGCGCCTTGAGGATGTTGTTGCATTCGCGGACCAGCACCGGCGAGATCTGCAGCAGGCCCACATACTGTCCGTTTACGGCGCGGGCGTTGCCCTTGCTCTCGAAATGGGCGATGGCATCGATGAGCTTGTTCCAGTCAAATCCGTCTCCATCGCCCGCTGTCTCCGTTACCTCGGCGGGTAGTGCTTGCTCCGTCGTGGCAGCATGGCCGAAGACGGGCAGCGCAATGAGGGTGAGCGTGATGATGACTTGATAGACAATGCTCTCTAATTTGGTCTCTTTTTTGTATTGCTTCATAAAATAAGGTTTTGAAACTTGGCCGAAAACCCGACAAAAGGGGGTGTCCACCATAGCGCGTTTCTATCCAGGAAAACCGCTCCTGCAGCGCCTTCGTTTCATGTTCGTGGTGCAAAGGTAGTAAAAAATAGAGCTGAAAACCAGTCCGTTAATATTTCTTCACATTCTGCAAAAAACCGCTCCCCTACCCCAAAATCGCTTCGAATCCCCCATGTAACGGGAGATTGTGTGCGCAGACGCTCAAACAATCTTTTAGGACAATTTAGGAAAATAACCACCGATTTTCGTCGCACTTTTTCACATAAAATCCCTCTTGCGTCTCATAACCACCTATTCCGACAGCCATTGGATCCTTGCAAACCAGCCTCGGACTATATTCACGAGTTGAGTAGATGTTTTCACGAAGGGAAAGCTATTATACGTTCGTTCACGAAGGAAAGCGCGTGGTTCACGAAAAGCAGAATGGGATGATAGATTTGGCAGTAAGAATTTCTCTATTTTTGCAGTGGGACGGAGTTACTTCCTTACCAAAACGAACATTAACAACTAGGAGATACTACCATCTAGTAGATACTAACAAATAAACAACGTAAACGAAATGGAACACAAAAGCAATATGTGTCTCATCCTCTGTGGTGAGATTTATATGCTCAATCTTGATGACGCCTTGCTGTTTGAGGCTGATGACCACTACACGGAAATACACAATCTGTATGGCAACAAGATCATGGTGCCTTTCTGCCTCGGGGAGATAGAACGGGAGATTCGGACGAGGTTTCCAGACCACAACAATTTGGTCAGGATGGGCCGGAAATACATCATCAATAAGAACCGAGTCTTCCACATGAATGCCCTCAAGCAGACGGTGTCGCTCTACGGCTCCAATGGGCAGGTGGTCGTACTCAATGTATCGAAACCAGCGCTCAAAAGCCTGATGCAGGATGCGCGTAGCTCTTATGCGACGCTGCCGTCGGATGACCCCGACGACCCTGACCTCGATCCTGACGAAGGAAAGGGGTGTGGATTTACCCCCCCCATCCGTGGATTGAATGGACATTTCCCATAGTGTGAGATGTGGGACACCCTTTGTGGCGTATTTTCATTCACGAAAAAATCACGATGGTTCACGAAAAGGGCCATTGCGATCTCGCATGGCTCCATGGATTATGTATAATTTTGTACACGATTGCACTGACAAAAAGTGGTCTATCAAAGTCTCTTTACCTTATTATATATACGGGAAGAGCAGCTGAAAAGAAAATAATTAATTTGTACAATTAAATAAGATTATGAGAAAAGATGTACTGATTTCTCTCCTTGCCATCACAGGCGCCCCCGTTGCAGCATTGGCCGACGCCGATGTTGTGATCGACAAGACCGCATGGACAGGAGATGATTTGACCGTATCGGAAGACGGTTCCGTGACCGTCTCCACAGGAAAGGAAGTTTCCATCGAGAAAGAACTGGCTCCTGGCAAGTACATGCTGCAGCCTGCTACGTTTACCGACAATGCCAAGATTGTCGCTGTCTATAAGGGCAAGGAGTATGCCCCCAGCGTCGCTTTTACTATCGATGGTGCCGCGCCAGCGAAAGTAAAAGTCAAGGTTCGTGCCGTGACCCCGGGCGAATTCAAGTTCTCTGGTGTCAAGTTTACCTTGCTCTTCGACTTCGCTGCTCCGGTGAAGGAGCTCAGTGCGCAGCTCGGCGAAATCGTCAGCGGTACCAGCGAATACTTCCGTACAACCGATGCTTGGAAGAAGGGCAATGACGAAAAGCCCAGCCTGGAGATGCAGGTGGCCGACTATGCCAGCCAGCTTGACATCATTGAGAAGGGTGATTATGAAGTCTATGTGAAGAACCACCTTTGGCAGGGAAAGAACAGCCCCGAGCTTCGTGCACTGACCGATGGTATTGCTGCCCTGGCCAAGGTCGTAGAAAAAGCCAACGACAACGAGAATGCCTACTTTAGTGCACAGAACGCCTACGAGGCTGCTGAATATCAGTTTAGAAGTTTCTCTTCGACGTGGTATACTGTAGCCGAAGAAATCCGAGCTACCTATCAGGCAGACTACAACAAGATACAGCAAAGCATCAACGACTTTAAAGCGCTGGCACGGGAGAAGTACGACGCTGGTGAGGCCAAGGAACTGAAAACGGCTGAGTTTACGGAAAACTTCAACCGCATGTTGAATGAGTTGGAGGCCAACATTGGTGTTTCTGATGCCGCTTGGATCAATATCTATGCCGTCTATCAGGACGGTCTGCGTGTCTTCAACGCCGCTCAGGAGGAGATACACACCCAGATGCCGGACGACGGCAACTATGCCGATTGGAACGAAGAGGCTCTCAACGCCATGCGCTCAGCGTGGAAGAAGGTGAGCGACCTGTACAAGACCATCGATGCCGACAAGACGAAGGCTTCTGAGCTGGAGGAGAACTTCCGCACGCTGAAGGAAGCACAGGTGGTGGTCATCAATGCCACGAAGGACGAGTATCTCGCCAAGCATGTCGATGCCGAAGCCAAGAAGGCTGCCGCCGACCAGCTCCTTTCCGCTCTGGAGGACGACTTCCAGTATCTGGAGAAGAGCGACGATGTGAACCAGAAGTATGCCAACCGCGTCAAGGAGATCCGTACCGCTATCAATGCCCTCAAGGACAAGGTGGCCAAGGACTACAAGGCACCCCACAATATCCGCACGGCCAGCTATGATGCCGACCGCGATGCCATCCAGGCCAAGATCAGCAGCTTGCGCAGCGATGCTGGTGCCATCATCCAGAACTACGAAAACTATCAGAAGTTGCTCAAGGCGCTGGGCACTGAGACGGGCTTGCAGAAGAAGCTCGACGACGCCAAGGCTGCTGTGGCCAAGATGAAGCCAGCCGACGAGAAAGATACGTATGATGTGGCTGCCCACTTCCAGAAGACGGCTGCCGGCCTGCAGAAGACCATCGACGAGATTAAGGCCGCCGTAGAGAAGAGCTATCAGGAGAAGATGCTGACCGAGACGGTGCGCGGGGACTTCCAAAGTCAGATAGACGCTGCTGCTATGGCCATCGGCAAATATCAGGATGACGCCACGGCTGCCCTGGACCGCTACGATGTGGTGAGCACCGCCATCAAGGACTACGAGGCCGCACTGACCACGCTGCGTGGGACCGTCGGCCCGAAGACGCTCGTCGTTGCCACTCCGGCCACGGAGGTCACAGGCAAGACCTACGGAGAGCGCATCACCAAGCTTCAGACAGAGATCGACCGTGTGGCAGGCAACTTCAGTGCTGCCAAGGAGAAGCTCGATGCCGACCTTCTTGCCGCTTTGCTGGCCGTGCAACTCAAGGAGACCATCCTCACCGACGCCCAGGCCCTCAATGCTGCCTTCGCCAATGACAAGGTCAATTCCGACAAGACTGCCAAGATAGAGGCTGCCAAGGCGATGTATGATGCTGCCAGCAAAGTCGTTGACGCCATCAAGGCCGACATCGACAAGTACAAGGGCGTGCCCTATGAGTATTACAATGTGACGTGGACGGAGGACAACCTCGGACTGAAGTATGACGAGTTGCTCCAGGATCTCAATGATATCGAGGCCAGCACCAACACGCAGAAGGCCAAGATCCAGGCTGTAGCAGCCACCAAGGACGACATCACCGAGGACAACGCAGTAGAGGCTATGTCCTTGTTGAGCGTCATCAAGGGTGACGTTGACGCCATCAACGACGCTCTGAGCGAGTTGCTGGGGCGTGTGGACGAACAAAAAGCACATGTCAATGCGGAGAACCAAGCATATACCGACTTCATCGGAAATCAGTATTATTATTACCCGAAGGGTGCTGAGCTGGTCAGCCGTACGCTGACGGAGGCAAAGAACGCATTCGTTATCCCCGGCGAGAGCATCGACCCACAGATCCAGGCTACGACCACCAAGCTCGAAGCACTGAAGGCGGAGGCTGCTACGGCGCGCGCCAACGAGATCCTCCAGGAATCATGCAAGGATAGCTATGATGCCGAGGGCCATGTCGTCAAGGGCATCACCAGTCGTCTCAACGACTTGCAGCTGGAGGCCAATGCGCTCAAGGCAATGGCCACCGACTCCACGGCCAACTATAATGCCTACCAGAAGCTGAAGGAAAACTTTGACAGACAGAAGATAGATATTTGGAACTATACCTATGGCTCTGGCTATTACGCGAGAAATGACTATTCCACGCACTATGGCTTCGACAGTGCTTTCAGCGCGGTGTGGACGCGTATCAACCAAAAGACGGATGGTACGAACGCAGCCTATTACCTCGGACTGCTCTCCTATCCCGACGGCGTGCACTACAAGGAGCGCGAGGCTATAAGGCAGGCCATCGAGGATGCCTACAAGGCAGGTAAAGCCTGGACGGGTTCTTTGGAGTACAGTTACAGTAGCTATAAGTATGAGCCGGTGCTCAATACGGGGATTGTCAGACGCATGACGGATCTTTCCAACGTGCTCAAGATGCTTCCCAAGCAGGCTTATGACGACTGCACCAACTATAAAACCCAGGTGTACGAACTCAACCAGAAACAGGAACTTTGGGATGAGGTGAACGGATTGTTCAACGCTTCCGATCTCCGTCCTGAGACGCTGAAGCCCTATCTCAGTAAGCTCGGCGATCTCCTGAAGCGCATCAAGGAGCAGAAGGCGCTGGTGGAGAAGTACTATGCCGAGGGTCTGACCACCACCAACAACTCGATGGTCAGCGAGGCTTACCGTTCCATCAAGCTCGAACTCGACGGCTTGAAGGCCTTCATCGAGGGCAATAGCGAATACAACGCTGTCATCGCCGGAGACAACCTCACCCGTTATAATACCTTCTGTGCCAAGGTGCAGGAGACGGAGGACAAGTATGGTGAGGGTACGGCCCAGATTGCTGGCTACCAGAATATTTCTACGGAGGAGCTCAAGGAGCTGGTCAATGTGGAGAGCATCATCGCTGCCCAGGAGAACATCTATAAGTATGCCGCCCTCATCAAGAACTTGAAGGACGATGCTGCTGCCACCTACGCGAAGACCACGTCGCCCGCCCTTTGGGATATCGACGAAGCCAACGCTGCGAAGGCCATGGAATACACGGCTCAGATCGAGGCTTACAAGAAGGATCTCGACTTGGCAGTCAATACGGCCGTGAGAGCCAAGCTGGAGGAGAAGTTGGCCAACCTCAACGACAACCAGCTCGCTCCTGCCAAGGAGAAGGTGGCTGGCTTCGACAAGAACGTGCGCGACAACGCCTTTGCGAACGTGCAGGAGTTCTACGACAGAGTCAGTGCCGACGACTACAAGAAGTCGCAGTTGCTCGTGAGCAACCTCGATGACGACTGGAGCTTCTTTGGCATGGTGCCCAACCTGCTCGTCGCCGACCTGGAGCAGGCAGCACAGAACGAGTGGAAGGCCCTCTACGAGGGTGTCTATGTCGGTGTGGACGGTACGCTGACAGAGGGCGACGACCGCTACGCTGGTGCCAAGGCCGACAACGAGAAGTGGCTTGCCGCCCTGGAAGGCTTCGCCTATGAGGGCAAGGATGACGATCTCAAGGCTTACAAGGACCGCGTCGCCGACTACCTCACTCCGGCCACGGAATTGGCTGCCAAGGCTGCCGATGGTACGTTCACGGGCAAGATCGCTGACCTGCAGCGCTATATCGATGCGTTCTACGCAGAGGCAGGTGCTGTCTATACCAGCGCCAAGGCCAAGGCTGACGCATACGATGCCAATATCAAGAACTTCGACCAGCTGACCATCGACTACAATACCGTCACGGAGCGCATCAAGGCTGCGCAGGACTATTATGGTGCATTCAATGTGGCAAGCAGCCGCATCGAGGCCAACATCGCTTCAGCATTTAATCAGGTGAAGCGTTGGCAGGCTGACCTCACACGCCAGAACGCTTCGCAGGAGATGAGCAAGCGCATCTATGGTCTGACTATCGGCGAGGACAAGCAGTGGTACGACTGCCACAGCATCAAGATCCTCAGCATCGATGGTATCTACAACGCGGCCAACCAGGCCGAGGTCGATGCGATCAAGGCCGACATTGTTGCCATCGAGACCCAGAAGCGCGAGGCTTTGGACAACCTCACGGGAACGGCTGCTGACGAGGTCAAGGCATACTATGACGAGCATTGCAAGAACCTCGCCAAGGAACTTGACGATCTGCTCAAGGAGTTTGTCGAAAATGCTACCCCGGCAGAGGCGAAGAAAGACGCTGGCTTGCTGGCTCTGGAGAAGAAGGTGGCGCAGGCTCGCATGGGGCTCATCAAGCTCGTGAATGCCGAGTTGATCGAGGGCGTAGCCAACAGTTTGGAGATACTGGTATCGCAGGCTGAGTCGACATACAGTAGTGTCAACATTACCTACGACCAAGTATATGCGCCCGTGAAGGTGGAGTACAAGTCTGCACTGGACGCTTGCCGCGAGGAACTCGACGGCGTGAAGAACCTCATCACCTCTTATGGCGACGAGATTGTGACCTACAAGACGAAGGTCATCCACATCCTCAATGTGTTGATAGACCGCATGGGTGCTACCCGCATGGATATCATCGAGGCCAACAAACCCTATGTTGCCCACGCCAAGGCAATGAAGGACCTTCAGAATGCCTATGACGCTCTGGTGGCTGAGCAGAGCAGGGTGAAGGAACTGATAGCGTCTTACCAGCATAGCTCCAATGTGCTTGAAATGTCATCAGGGGTAGAGATTGAGGGTGACTTCTTCGTGTTTGAGAGCGGCAAGTCCTACATGGAGAACTACGAGAAGCTGTTCTTCAATGTGGCCAGTGAGAAGGCCGAGGAGGTCAGCGGCGTCCTTGAGCAGGCTGCCAAGACGCTGGAGGAAGGCCCTGTGTCGGCCATTCTGACCGACAGTCAGGTGGAGTCGTACAAGGATGGTTGCCTTTACGATGCCTATGCGAAGCTTGCAATGGCAGAGGTGTTTGGAGCTTATAATGAGACATATCAAGTGTATAGGAACAATGTGTGGGGCGCTTACAACGCCATGCAGAATTCGTTCTATAAGTCTGGAACGAAGATCTATGACGAGGACGGTGCGTTGCGCGAACAGTTTGATAACTTGAAGCTCGCTAAGCAAAACTTCGACAATTATCTCGATTTCCACGGCTGGGACCGTATCCTTCCCACGAAGGACATCAACGGAAATGCATGGTTGAATCCTGATGGTAGCGAGGCTGGGCAAAAGGAGATCAACTATTCGAAGGACGAGGAGTATGGCGTGAAGTTGGTCGCTGCTACGTCTGAGTCTTTGGTCGAGTCGATGAATGCTCTCAGAACTTCCATCGAGGAGAACACGTATGTGCTCGGCGACGTCACCGAGGACGGCGTTGTTCTGACCGACGACTACCTCGCCGTGCTCAACGCTTTGCTCGATCCGGAGACCCTGGAGGGTGGCAAGGTATTTGCCGCTGCCGACGTCAACCGCGACGGCAAGATCTCCATCGCTGATGTGACCCTCATTGCAGCCAAGGTGACCAATGGTCTCTGGCCGTCGCTGGGTGGCAGTCTGAATGCTCCGATGGTGGGATCCGAAAACCTCACCGTCTCGGCAGAAGACAACAACGGCGTACAGCGCATCGCCATCAATCTCGAAAACCGCAAGGACTATGTGGCTTGCCAGATGGACATCATCCTGCCCGCAGGCATGACGGTGGTGGGTGAGAGCGTGGGCAACCGTGCCAACGGTCACGCACTCTACTCCAAGGACATCGACGGCGTACACCGCGTGGTCATCTCCACGATAGAGAACAACAGCTTCACCAATGGTTCCGCCATCCTCTACCTCGACGTGCAGGGCGGCAGCATCGACAAGGTGGCGCTCGACAAGGTTATCTTTGCCGAGGCCAATGGCCGTGAGACGACGATCACGGGCAGTGATGCGACCGGCATCAGCGGCATGGAGGCCGAGGGCAGCCTGAAGCAGAAGATCTATACTGTGGGCGGTCAGTTGCTGGATAAGGTGAAGCAGGGCATCAACATTGTCCGCAACGCCAACGGCAAGACCCAGAAGGTTACTGGTAAATAATCATATACATCGGTAATTTTTTCTCAATTACGAGGGCGTGGTTGCCACGTATGTGACAGCCGCGCCTATTTTTGATAACAACAACGACAACATACATCTTCTAAACGTAAATAGTTATGTTTAAGATTACAACAAGTTTCAAAAGAATGGCCTTGATGATGGTCTTGGCCATAAGCGGGACGATCTCTGTCCTTGCTGGCAACCGACTTGTGCTCAACGACGGTGGTCCTATTGCCATCAAGCCGGGCGAGACGAAAGAGATCACTGTGAACCTCGTCAATGACGAGGTGATCTATGCGATGCAGTTTGATATGGATTTCACTTCCCCGCAGGTCGAGATAGTCCCGGGTAGCTTCAAAATCAACGAGGAGCGCATAGACCGTGAATGCTTCATTGCTACGATGATCCAGCAGCCTGATGCGAAGTGGCGTATCGCCCTCCTTACCAAGGACTTCACGCCTATAGAGGGATCTGAGGGTGCGCTGGGTACGTTCCAGATTCGAGCAAAGTCCACTTTCTCTGCTGCCGATAATGCACAGATCTTGTTCTCCACTTGCAGTGGAGGCAACCGTCAGGGCAAAAAGGTGCTTATCGATAGCCCCACCTATCAGGCTATCACGCCGATGGTGGGAAGCCTTAGCACGGGCGAGCAGGCGTTCTCTATCAAGCCTGGCGGTACCCACAAGGTGGACGTTGTGCTGAAGAACGATATTTATTTCTGCGGTCTTCAGGCCGACATCACGCTGCCTGAGGGATTGCATATTGAGAAGAAGAGCAACGGGAAAATGAATTTCCAGTATAGTGAGCGCTTGTCAAGCAATTTCGCCATCTCTTCCATTGAGAAGAATGGCATCGTGCGTGTCGTGCTCTCCTCTCTGCCCATTGACAAAATTCAGCCTTACAAGGATGGCGACGGTGTGATATTCTCGTTCAATGTCGTGGCCGACCCGGACTTTGTGACGGACGAGAACTCTGCCATCGTATTCTCCAATGTACTTGCTGCCAACGAGACGACGGAGTACTCACTCGACATTACGGACGCCCATGTCTCTGTGACGAGTCTCAAGCCCATCAACGATGCTGCCTATGCGCGCCTCGCTGAGGAGGTGGCTGCCCTGCAAAAAACTCTTGACGACGCCAAGGCGAAGGTGGCCGAGGAGTGCCCGGATGTGGCCGAAAACTACGCTGAGACTGTGGAGACCATTCAGAGCTTGATCAATGCCATCCAGTCAGACCTTGACGCCAAGAACGCCGACTGTGCGCTCACGGAGGCTTCTACGCTGGACGCCGAGGCCGTGAAGGGTGTCAATGATGCTATTGCCAAATATATTAACGAAGCTGCTGCCGCTCAGGCAGAGCATCTGAAGAAACTGGCCAACGAGGCTGCTTATATGCGTTTGACCGAGGCGGTCGCTACCGTGCAGGCTCGCTTTGACGAGGTGAAGGCTACCATTGAGAAGGACTATGCCAATGTAGCCGCACAGTTTGCTGATACTGAGGCCGCTATCCAGGGTGATATCGACCAAAAGAAGGCAGAGCTGCAGGCTCAGTATGAGGCCATGAAGCTCGACGAGAATAGCACCATCGACCTGGAGACTATCAAGACTGCTATCGAGCAGCTGCTCGCTGATGCCAAGGCTGCGGCAGAGGCTAACAGCATCGGTTCCATCCAGAGGCTGATGAGCGAGGGCGCAACGTTCTATACGCTCGGCGGCCAGAAGGTCGAGGCTCCTTGCAAGGGCAACATATATATGATCCGTCATGCTGACGGAAGTGTCAAGAAAGTATATATCAAGTAACCAATGCTTGTTAAGGCTGGTTCTAACAATTAGTTCGGGGACATTCGAAACCATTGAGGGTGAAAGGTCTATCGGTCTGATTTTAGAGCCAGCCTTATGGTAAAAGAGTTTACCATACTATCAATTCCAGTTGAACCGGAGAAGTCAGTTCTCGATGTTTTGGAAGGTCTTTGGAAATCAAAGCGCAGTCGGCGAAGTAGGTGAAATGGACAGCGCATGCATCGTTGCCTGTTGTTTGGATTCCAGTATTATCAAAAGACTTGCCCTGTTCCCAACGGGGCTACGATCGGTTTCTCATCATTCTGACTTCAAGGAAACAACCTTGGAAGTATAACTTCGTTTGGGGTTTTTACGCTTACTGAGGTTTGTGAAAATCTCGTAAGCTGTTTCCCTTTATGAATTTTATTCCATCGGTGGGATGACGAATGTCGGCTGTGAAGTCGGATTCGTCTCCCACCGTTTTGCATCTATCCCCTACCCCCTTGCTCATGACCCAAACTGATAGCTTCACGAACAAAAAGCGCAGAAAAAGCATCTACGAAATAAAAAAGAGAACTTACGAAAAAGACCCGTTAAACTGCTGGTATTCAAGATAAAACCGTAGAAAACAAAATCGCATAACCAAATCTAAACAAACTTTTTTTGATTTTTTTCTCAAAACAGGGGTTACTTTCCCCCTTTTCTCCTCATTAATATATGAAACACGATTAGTTGCCGTAGCGGAACGGCACACCCGCAGCGACTGCGGGCTCTACTTACTGGACACAATATATATATGTATCAAATTTATCGGGGCACCCATCGTGGTGCCCCGCTTTGTGTTTTTACCATCTAATTAACCCGTTTCCATTCGATTTTTGAATCAAGAATTTGCAAGTAAAGAAAGTAAATCCGTATGCGGCTATCAGTTTTTTAGAATGCGATGGCTGATGTGTGGGTGAAAGTCAGTAGGAATATGGGGTGGTAAAAAATAGAGTGAGACGGCCTATAATCAGCGCGTAACCTATTGATATATAATGGTAAAACGGAAAGAAAACAAGCTGAAATCACTTTATCGAAAATGCTTATAGCTGCATTTGCGCTTTTTAAATGCCGATGATCTGCGGCTTTCGTCATTGTCTATACCTTTGCAATCGAAAATCGCGGATGCCACTTCAGACAGGTGTGGCGTTGCGGCAAGGCAGAGGAAATTAGTCAAAATAATAAAGTACAAATGGAAATACTTGAAAAGTTGTTTTACGGATTCCCCGAGTTGTGGGGAGGAGGCGTGGCCCACTCAGTGATGATTCTGGCCCTGGTGATCACGCTCGGCCTGTGCTTGGGCAAGGTTCGGGTGCGCGGAGTTTCGCTCGGGCTGGCCTGGGTGTTGTTTATCGGTCTGCTGATGGGCAACCTTCCCATCACCATCGACGAGCATCTGCTCCACTTCCTCAAGGAGTTTGGCTTGATACTCTTCGTCTATTCCATCGGCCTTGAGGTGGGCCCAGGCTTCTTCTCCTCCTTCCGTGGAGGTGGCAAGAGTCTCAATATCCTCAGTATTGTAGTTGTGGCATTGAGTATTGTGACAACCCTCGTGGTCTATTCCTTCTCTGGCACATCCGCTACGACCCTCGTCGGCATCCTCTCGGGTGCCGTGACCAATACCCCGGGACTGGGTGCGGCACAGCAGGCGTTCAGCGACCTGCGCCACATCGACGCCCCATCCATCGCCACAGGCTATGCCATCGCCTACCCTGTGGGTGTGCTGGGTGTGATCCTCTCATTTGTCATCCTCCGCTATGCCCTGCGCATCGACAGACACCATGAGGAGGACGCTGCCAAAATGGGCGCAGGCCACTTGAAGGAAATGACGCTCCACACGTTCTCTGTGCGCCTGACCAACAAAATGGTGGCTGGCGACACGGTGCGCCAGATCCACGAAGTGCTGAAACGCGACTTCATGATCTCGCGTATCATCCATAGCGACGGCAGTGGCAAGAGTGAAGTAGTCAACGGGTCGACGGTAGTCAACGAGGGCGACCTGCTCCAGGTGGTGGCCCATCCTACGGCCGTGGAGGCCATCGTGGCCCTTGTCGGCGAAAAGGTAGAGGTGGCACCCGAGACCTTTGGCAAGGATCTGATCACGCGTCGCATCCTTGTGACGAAGCCGGGTGTCAACGGCAAGAGCATCGGCCAGATGGGTATCCGCACGAGCCTTGGCACGAATATCACGCGAGTGAATCGCAACGGTGTGGACCTCATCGCTACCCCGCATCTGAAACTGCAGCTTGGTGATCGTGTGACGGTGGTGGGTACGGAGCTTGCTATTGCCCATACGGAGA
>OHKZ01000416.1_pt1 | contig 24481 bp, 24 predicted proteins | sample 1569011 | NCBI WGS metagenome assembly OHKZ01 (sample SAMEA3879564, study PRJEB24766) | human gut metagenome | biome: human-associated habitat; feature: feces | place: USA | collected 1985/1987
ACTTATCTCCATGAGCAGGACGAGAAAATCCATTGAGAAATTTATGGATATCCGTCCGCAGTATGCCAATTTAAAGATCAGCGGCGGGGAGATGCAGGTACCGCCGGAAGATCTGAATCCGCGGCAGGTTATTATTATCAAGCCGGGGGAGAGGATCCCCGTGGATGCGATCGTGACACAGGGGAGCAGTACGTTAGATACCAAGGCGCTGACAGGAGAATCGGAGCCGAGGCATGTGAAGATCGGCAGTCATATTTACAGCGGAAGTATCAACTTAAGTGGTGTGCTGGAAGCACGGGTATTGAAGGCGTCTGCAGATTCGACAGCATCCAGAATCATTGATATGATATCCAATGCGGACAACAGACGGGCGCAGACAGAGAATTTTGCAGAAAAATTTACCCGGTATTATACACCGCTTGTAACGCTTTTCGGAATCCTGGTGATGATCCTTCCGCCGATGATGTTTGAAGGGGCACAGCAGGGGGCGTGGATCTATCGCGGACTGATCGTGCTGGTGGCAGCATGCCCGTGCGGACTTCTGGTATCCGTGCCGCTGGCATTCTTAGGCGGGATCGGAGCAGCTTCCAGACAGGGTGTCCTCATCAAGGGAAGCAATTTTTTGGAAGCATTGTCAAAGGCAGAGACTTTTGTATTTGATAAGACCGGTACTCTGACAGAGGGAGTATTCCGGGTAAAAGAAGTGTGTCCGAAGTCGATGACACCGGAAGAACTTCTGGAACTGACAGCATATGGGGAAGCATACTCCAGTCATCCGATCTCCGGATCTTTAAGGGAGGCTTACGGCAGGCCGATTGACAAAGCAAGGATCGGGGCAGTCAAAGAATTTCCGGGATTTGGTCTTGAGGCTGTTGTGGACGGAAAACAACTGGAGATTGGAAATTCCAAGTTTATGAACCAGCAGGGATATTTTTATCAACGGGTGGCTGATATCGGAACAGCAGTTTACGTAGCTGTGGACGGAGAGTATGCGGGCTATATCCTGATCACGGATGTGGTAAGAAAAGAGGCCGGCAGACTTCTGAAATGGCTGAAAAAACAACAGATCGAAGCGGTGATGATCACCGGAGATAATGAACGGGTGGCAGAAGATGTGGCCCGGCAGTTAAAGCTGGATTATGTATATGCAGGCCTGATGCCGGAGGAAAAGGTAGAGCAGGTCAGAGAATTTATGGAAAGCCATATGGAGGATGAGAAGCTGGCGTTTGTAGGGGATGGAATCAATGACGCGCCGGTTCTTGCACATGCGGATATCGGGATTGCCATGGGGGGACTGGGCTCGGATGCAGCTCTGGAGGCAGCGGATATCATTTTGATGGAGGATGATCTTTCCAGGATCGTGAATGCGATCCGGATTTCCAGAGGAACGATTCGTGCGGTGAAGCAGAATCTGATCTTTGCCATTGGGATGAAAGTTCTTCTTCTGGTGCTGGCATCCTTTGGCTATGTAACAATGAAAAACGCAATTTTAGCGGATATGGCAGTGATGATGATCAACTTATTGAATTCATTCTGGGTGCTGAAATATCCGGAATAAGGGGTGTACAACATGAAAAGAGCAACATTGCTTGCATTGACAGTATCTGCCTGTCTTTTGACAGGATGTACCAATGCACTCAAAGACGGAACAGGGTATCTGGAAGACGGAAATTATAAAGAAGCAGTGACCGCATTTCAGAAAGCGGTGGACGAAGGCAAGAAGACGGCGGAGGCATACCGCGGTCTGGGAATGGCGTATTATGAGCAGGAAGACTACGCATCTGCAAAAGATGCTTTTGAAAAAGCGTTGGCAGCAGGGGGAGAGAAGAATCAGGTCATTTATAATCTTCTCGGAATCTGCGGGATGAAGCTGAATGATTACAATTATGCACTGGAGCAGTTTAATCAGGGAATCAGCCTGTCTCAGAACAGCGGTACGTCCATGGAAAATGCAGAAAGCTTCAGCGAAGTGCTTCAGGAGATGCGGTTCAATCAGATCGTATGTTATGAAAAGCTGGGTGACTGGGAGAATGCAAAAACCAAGATCGCAGAATATATCCAGGTCTATCCGGACGATGCAGATGCCCAGAGAGAAGCAAAATTTCTGGAGACCAGATAAAGAATACAAGGGAAGAAGAGGATACGCTGACTGCGGAGAAGATTCTGCGGTCAGCGTCCTTTATTCCCGGGGATGAGAAAGGAGAGCGTATGCCGGGATATCAGATTACAGAGTATTGTCATCGGATGATAAAGGAGCATATCAAAGAAGGAGACTGCTGTGTGGACGCAACGGCCGGCAATGGAAATGATACAGAATTTCTCTGTCGTCTGACAGGGGCAGACGGAAAGGTCTACGCATTTGATATTCAAAAAGCAGCAGTAGAACACACCAAAAAGCGTCTGGAAGAGGCGGGACTTACAGAGCGTGCCAAGGTGATTCTAGATGGGCATGAGCATATGGAGAACTATGTCCGGGAAACCGTGTCAGCGATCACCTTTAATTTCGGTTATCTGCCGGGCGGTGATCATCAGATCGCGACACAGGCTGATACAAGCATTCAGGCAATTGAGGCAGGGCTTCGCCTGCTGAAAAAAGGCGGGATCATGAGCCTTTGTATCTATAGTGGAGGAGACAGTGGATTCGCAGAGAAAGAGGCACTGTTGTCTTATCTTGAGACACTGGATTCCAGAACATTTTTAGTGATTGTAAGTACTTATTATAACCGCCAAAATCACCCGCCGATTCCGGCGTTTGTGATCCGGATCAAAGAAGAAAGGGGAGAATAAATGGGATTTTCAATGGATGTGGGAGTTCCTGTAGTGACCGTGTTTTTACAGGGGCTTTTAAGTTTTTTTTCACCGTGTGTCCTTCCGCTTGTACCGCTTTATCTGGGATATCTCTCAGGAGGCGCAGAGCAGGGAGAACTGTACGGAAAACGGGGGCGGCTGTTTGTCAATACGATTTGTTTTGTGATAGGGATCAGCTCCGCATTTTTTATGATGGGACTTGGTGTGTCGGCAGCCGGAAGTTTTCTTAACAAGAATCAGGCAATGGTATCGAGGATCGGCGGGATTCTGGTGATTTTATTCGGTTTGTACCAGCTTGGGATTTTTGGAAAATCAAAGCTTCTGGGTACAGAGCACCGTTTCTGGTTAAAGCTCGACAAGTTGAAGATGTCACCGGTTGTGGCGCTTGTGTTTGGATTTACCTTTAGCTTTGCCTGGACGCCGTGCGTGGGACCGGCTCTTGCGAGTGTGCTTTTGATGGCGGGAAGTGCAGGAACAAAGCTGACAGGATTCCTTTTGATCGGTGTGTATACACTTGGATTTATCCTGCCGTTTCTTGCAGTGGGACTGTTCACGGCAAAAGTGCTCGGGTTTTTCAAAAAGTACAATTATGTTGTCAAGTATACGGTGAAGATCGGAGGAATCCTGATGATCTTTATGGGACTTCTGATGTTTACAGGCAAGATGAACGCGATCACCGGATATTTATCGGGAACAGCAGGAACACAGACTTCATCAAAAGAGACAACGAAAAAGGAAATAAAAGAAGAAAAGCAGGATACGTACCCGGCCACAGATTTTGTGCTGCAGGATCAGTATGGAAAGGAGCACAGTCTGGCAGACTATAAGGGAAAGACAATCTTTTTGAATTTCTGGGCAACCTGGTGTGGTCCGTGCAGAAATGAGATGCCGGAGATTCAGAAGATTTATGAAGAAACACAGCAGGAAGAAGACAGTGATCTGGTGATCCTGGGAATTGCCGCGCCGGGATTCGGACAGGAAGGAAGCCAGGAGGAGATCGAGGCATTTCTTGAGGAAAACGGATACACCTATCCGGTGCTGATGGATACGACAGGAGAGGTATTTATGCAGTATGGAATCAGCGCTTACCCGACAACTTTTATGGTAGACAAAGACGGAAATATGTTCGGATATGTGCAGGGGCAGTTAAACGAAGATATGATGCGCAGCATTATCCGGCAGACGATGGAAGGCAAGAGAGAGTAGGAGAAAAGCAATGGCGTTATATGAAATGGAAGATGCGAAAGAACGCGTCATTTTAGTAGGCGTTCAGGAAAATGATGCGGAGCCGGAGGAAGAATCCCTGGATGAGCTGGCAGAACTGGCACGCACGGCCGGTGCAGAGGTAGCCGGCCGTCTGATCCAGAAACGAGAGGCGATGCATCCGGTGACGTATATCGGGAAAGGAAAGATCCTGGAGCTGAAGGAACTTTTGTGGGAGACAGACGCTACGGGAATCATCTGTGACGATGAACTGACTTCCGTGCAGCTGAATCATCTGGAGGAAGAGCTGGAATGTAAGATCGTGGATCGGACACTTCTGATCCTGGATATTTTTGCAGGAAGGGCAGTCAGCAGAGAAGGTAAGATCCAGGTGGAACTGGCACAGTTAAAATACCGTGCGGCGAGACTTGTCGGACTTCGAAATTCTCTTTCCCGTCTGGGAGGCGGAATCGGAACAAGAGGACCGGGAGAGAAAAAACTGGAGATGGACCGCCGTTTGATCCGGGAGAGGATCAGCCGCCTGAAAAAAGAACTCCGGGAAGTGGAAGAACACAGAGAGAGGCTTCGTACTCAGAGAAAACGCTCCAATCTGAAGGTGGCGGCGCTGGTGGGATATACGTCAGCAGGAAAGAGCAGCCTGGAAAATGCGCTCACCGGAGCAGGTGTTTTAGAGGATGCGATGCTGTTTTCCACGCTGGATACGACGACACGTTCTCTGAGACTGGCAGATACACAGGAAATCCTGCTCAGTGATACGGTCGGATTTATCCGGAAACTTCCGCATCATCTGGTAGAGGCATTTAAGAGCACACTGGAAGAAGCGAAATACGCGGATATCATCATCCATGTGGTCGATGCTTCCAATCCGCATCAGGATACCCAGATGTTTGTTGTCTATGAGACACTGCGTCAGCTCGGTGCGGAGGGAAAACCGGTCATTACCGTATTCAACAAACAGGATAAACTGGAAACACCGGGATATTTCCGGGATTTTCATGCAGAGTACTCAATCCCGGTTTCCGCAAAGACAGGGCAGGGGCTGGAAGAATTAAAAGAAGCGCTGCTTGAGATTCTGCGAAGAGATCAGGTATATATCGAGCGATTGTATTCCTTCGCAGAAGCGGGAAAGATCCAGCTGATCCGCACCCAGGGACAGCTGCTGTCAGAGGAATATGTACCGGATGGCATTGAAGTGAAGGCATATGTGCCGAAAGAAATCTGGGGAAAAGTGTAAGAGATAAGAAAAGAATCCAGAAAGCCGGAGAGATGACCGGAATCTGGATTCTTTTGTTTATTGGGTCTTTTGTTTGTATTCCGTTCCCCACATAGCCATTGCATCCAGAACAGTCTTTAAGCTGTATCCGGTCTCAGTCAGCGTATATTCCACCCGGGGAGGCACTTCGGCATAGACTTTGCGGGTGAGCAGTCCGCTTTCTTCCATTGAACGCAGATTGGAAGTCAGTACCTTTTGAGATACCGTTCCGATCGACTTTTTTAATTCTCCAAAGCGCTTTGTACCACCTAAAAGATCCCGGATGATCAATACTTTCCAGCGGTCACTGATGAGCATTAAAGTTGTCTCTACCGGACATGCCGGTAATTCTTTTTTCATAAAAATCCCTCATTTCTTCACAATAGTTTCTTTTGATGAGCACATTTAGAGTTGATTACACGATTTCGGAAAAAAAGAGATCGGAAATTGAATAACTTTAAAGATATTACGGATTATGCGGGATTATCAAAATCAGTCTTGAATTATATGGATGTTTTAAAAATTCTTAAAATATTTGGCGAAATTCGTGATATTAAAAAAGAGATTGCTATTTTTTATTTGAAAATGTGTATGAAAGGACGGAAATCAATCGCGGATAAAATCCTGTCAAAGATGGGCAGAAAAAATATTGGGGATTGGTTGAAATTATAGTCAACAAAAATAGAAAGTAGTTGCATTCTTTTAGCTATATCTGTATAATAATATTATGGTAAAGCTAGTGAAAGAAAGCTAGTGGCCATGTATTTGGCATAGAGACATCCATTGTGGATGTCTCTATTTTTATTCTAGCAGGATAAGGAATTGTTTTTTTGATAAAAAAGAAGAATATTTTTTCTTACCCCCACACTTCTTTGGCAATTTCTTTCACCAGTGCAAGCTTCGCCCACTGTTCTTCTTCCGTCAGTTTATTGCCAATCTCACAGGATGCGAATCCACACTGCGGACTTAAGTAAAGCCGGTCCAGAGGAATGTATTTTGCAGCTTTTGCAATTCTTTTCTTTATCACTTCTTTTTCTTCTAAAATCGGTGACTTGCTGGTCACAAGACCAAGTACGACTTTTTTATCATCGGAAACAAAGCGGAGTGGTTCAAATCCTCCGGAGCGTTCATCATCAAATTCCAGATAATAGGCAGATACATTTTCATTGGCAAAAAGAAACGGCGCGATCGGTTCATATCCGCCGGAGGATGCCCAGGTGGAATGATAATTTCCGCGGCATACGTGGGTTGTGATCACAAGATCTTCAGGTGCATTTTCCAGAGCGAGGTTATTCAGCCGCAGATATTTTTCAGCTTCTTCTTCCAGACTGACGGAATCTTCTTGTCTTGCCTCCCAGTAATTTTTGTCGCAGAACATTCCCCATGTACAGTCATCAAACTGGATATTTCTGCATCCTGCATCGTAGAGATCCCGGATGACAGTCCGGTATGCCTGTGCAATGTCCTGAATCAGTTCTTCCAGATCTGGATATACGGCCAGAGTCTGTGTTCCATTGTCTTCCCGGAAGAGTTCTGCAAGAAGCTGGGCAGGTGCGGGAATGGTCTGTCTTGCAATGGTATGCTCATCTTCAAACTGTTTGACAAATTTGAAATGTTCCACAAAAGGATGCTGTTTTCCGCTGATTTTTCCTGTCACGTGGACAGAGCCGTGAGTGGTTTCTTCCCCATGGAAAAAATAGCCGTGATCCAGTTCAATGTGTTTGATTCCCTCAAGTCCCCACATAAAATCCAGATGCCAGTAGCTTCTGCGGAATTCTCCGTCTGTGATGACAGGGTATCCGGCAGCTTTCTGCTTTTTGATCAGATTTGTAATTGCTTCATTTTCAATGGATTCTAGCTCAGCTTTTGTGATCTGTCCGGCTTCAAAATCAGCTCTTGCCTGTTTTAAGTGTACAGGTCTTAAAAAACTTCCAACATAATCAAAACGAAACGGTGCGTTAAAATTTCCCATAGTAATTCTCCTGTTCTGTAAATTCGTGATTCTATGGGATTTATTGTAGAAGAGAAGAGGTGTTTTGTAAAATACCGGAAATAAATAGCTTGCTATAGAATTAAACTATAGCAAGCTTGTTGCATTTTATGAAAATCGTGTTTTATAAATAAGGGGTTCCGGGAACTTCCGGGTAGCTTCCCATAGAGATCAGAAGCTGAAGTCCCACTTCTCTTGCGGTAAGGACTGCATTTTTTACGGCACTGGCATCTCCGGTTACGGCAGCGATGATCTCATTGGAATGACTGGTTCCGCGGTTTGGGGTCATGTATTTGATGATCTCTACCGGGGAAGATTTCAGCGCAAGGTCTGCCATGACAAGACCGATTGCAGCAGGGGAACCGCAGAAGAATCCAAACGGTTTTCCAATCGGGGCGTCAAATGCCATGTTCAACGCCTGAGAAGCGCTGGCAGAATAGGTGAATTCCAGATGTCCTGCTTCACTGATATAAAGCTCACCGGCGTACTTTTCCGTATATTCCAGAGCAATCTCTACGGCACGGCGCACATCGGATACACTGTAGCCGCCGATGATGATAAAGTTTCCGTGACCGCCCCATCCTTTGGTATCCCTCGGAAGTTCGATGGAAATGATCTCGGTGTTGGTAGATTTTACGGCTTCGTCAGCTGCATTGATCTGTCCGGCTGCACCGGTACGGGAGCTTAACAGCCCCAGACTTTTGTAAGGCTTGTCAATCTGCATCTGCTGAAGCAGTGCGTCATTGACGCCCGGAATGACAAGTCCGATGGTATCCAGAACGGTTGTCCCGACAAATTCTGTCATGGAACAGTCCATGGATATTTTTTGAATTTCGTTGATATCTAACATAATGAAAACTCCTTTATGACATACTTCCAAATTAAATATAACCGCCGTCCAGGCCAATGATCTGTCCGGTCAGGTAAGAATGACCGGATGCAAGGGTGAGCGCCAGCGCAGCCACTTCCTCGCTGTCGGCAAAGCGTCCGGCGGGGATTTCTTCTCTTAAAGCTTCGCGTTCTTCTTCCGAAAACTGTGCGTTCATAGCAGTGTCGATCACTCCGCACGCAATGGCATTGACTTGTACATTACTTGGTGCCAGTTCTTTCGCAAGAGCCTTTGTCAGTCCGTTCATACCGGACTTAGTCGCAGAATAAGCAGCCTCGCAGGAGGCACCGACGGTTCCCCACATGGAGGAAATGTTGATGATCTTTCCGCTTTTCTGAGAGACCATGTGACTGATGGCGCTGCGGCAGCAGTAAAATACAGAAGAAAGATTGGTATTTAAAATCTCGGACCACTGGGCATCACTCATATCCTGCAAAAGGCCGACAAAGGAAATCCCGGCGTTGTTGACCAGCACATCCAGCCCCGGGCAGATAGATTCGATGATGGCAAACATCTTTCTCACATCATCGGGATTACCTGCATTTCCTGGGAGCAGTGTGCAGGAACCGTGTTCGTCAAGGATTTCTTTTTCTACCTGCTGCAGGGCATCCAGAGAATGCCGGCAGTTGAGAAATACATGAAAATGATTTCTGGCAAATGCAAGTGCGCAGGCTCTGCCGATCCCGCGGGATGCACCGGTGATCAGTACATATTTCTGGTTCATAACATACTCCATTTCCAGAAGGAGAACAGCTGTAAAATGCTGCTCCTTCAGCTCTCAATTCTGTAGTTATTATACAGGAAGCAGAAACGTTTGTATACCATATTTCCAGAAAATCCGAATGGGGAAAGCGGGTTGCGGTTGTGATTCACAGGCCCTTGTGCTATTATTTTGATAGAGAACCGGTGTGTGCACATAGTAGGAGGAACGGATATGGTAGAGGAAGCCCGAAGCTTTGCAGAAAAAGCACATGAGGGACAGTTTCGAAAGGGAACGAAGCGCCCGTATATTGTACATCCGCTGGAGGTGGCGAAGATTGTGTCAACGATGACGGATGATGAGGAGATTATCAGTGCAGCCTTGCTTCACGATACACTTGAAGACTGCAGGCAGGTGACAAAAGAGCAGATCAAAGAGGCGTTCGGCGAGCGTGTGCTTGAGATGGTCAGGCAGGAGAGTGAGGACAAGTCCAAAACCTGGGTGGAGAGAAAAAGTACGACAATCCGACATTTGAAAACAGCGCCGAGAGCGGTGCAGATGATCGCGCTTGCGGACAAGCTGTCTAATATCCGGGACATTGACCGGGAGTATCCGAAGGTTGGAGAAGAATTCTGGAACCGCTTTCGAATGAAGAGTAAAGCTGCAATGGGCTGGTATTATATTGGGGTGAAAGACGCATTGCAGGAAGATTTTGCAGGAATTCCTGCATATGAAGAATATAAGATGCTGGTAGAAAAAATTTTCGGCAGTACATCAGACTGGCAAAGGAGAGAATAAAATGAAGAAGACAAAGACCATATGTTTTGCGAATAATAAGGGAGGAAGCGGAAAGTCCACCACCTGTTCCAATGTAGGATATGGACTGCGGGAGCTCGGGTACAAAGTACTTCTGATCGATGGGGATATGCAGCTGAACCTGTCTCTATCTCTGTTTGATGAGGAACAGGTGCTTGCATTTGCACAGAGTGAGAAAAATTTATATGAAGGGCTCAAGCGTCAGGATGATCTGTCCGGTTATATTGTACATTCGGAATATGAAGGGCTGGATCTGATCCCGTCTTCCACATTAATGAGTTCGATAGAGTATGAATTGTTTACGAAATGGCAGAGGGAGTTTATTCTCCGAAAATGTCTGACACAGATCAAAGAATCGGGAGCGTATGATTACATTCTGATCGACGCGCCTCCGACGTTGGGCGGATGGGTTATGAACATCTTGTGTGCGTCTGATGAGATCATCATTCCGGTAGAATCTACACCATGGGGCTTGTTCGGTCTTGGAAATATGTTTGAATTTCTGGAGGAAGTCCGGCAGATCACACCGGATCTGAAACTGGGAGGAATTGTGATCACGAAGGTGGATACCAGAAAGAGTTATTTCAAACAGACATTGGAGACTTTAAAGAGTCTGGAAGATGTGCCCGTATTTGATACCTATATCCGGGTGGACAGCGGGATTGAATGGTCACAGGATAATAATGCACCGATCATGGCATATAAAAAAAGCAGCCGCAGTGCAAAGGAATATATGGAACTGACGAAAGAAATCGCCAGAATGGAGTAAAGACGTTATGCACAGAGAATTGTTGGATGCATTGTCTGTCATTACAGAAGAAGAACAGCGTATTCTGGAAGAGCAAAAGGGGATTGATCCACAGCTTTATACAGAGAAAAAAGAGTGGATCGTGGACAGTGAAAAACTGTTAAAGAAGGGGAAACTGATTCAAGTGCGCCCACATACCCGATTTGTTAATTTTCCAAAGCACAGACATAATTATGTAGAGGTAATCTACATGTGCCAGGGAACAACAACTCACATTCTGAATGGAAGCAGAGTGGTTCTGGAAGAAGGCGATCTGCTGTTTTTAAATCAGAATGTGGAGCAGGAGATCCTGCCGGCAGGCGAACAGGATATTGCGGTTAACTTCATTGTGCTGCCGGAGTTTTTTGATACGGCATTTTCTATGATGGATATGGAGGAAGAAAATGCATTGAAGGAATTTCTGGTGGGGGCATTGTGTGGGAAGAGTGACAATACATCCTATCTTTACTTTCATGTTGCAGAGATTCTTCCCATTCAGAATCTGGTGGAAAATATGGTGTGGACCATTTTCTATGATCAGCCAAACAAGAGGCGGTGTAATCAGATCACCATGGGTCTTCTGCTTTTGCAGCTGTTAAATCACATGGACCGGATGGAGACAGGAACGGCTGCATTTGACCGGGAGCTGACGGGAAGTGTATTTAATTATATTGAAGAGCATTATAAAAACGGAAGTCTGTCCGAGCTGGCAGAGATTATGGGATATGACGTGTACTGGTTAAGCCGGGAGATCAAAAAACGGACGGGAAAGACGTATAAAGAGCTGCTTCAGTCGAGAAGAATGCGTCAGGCGGCATATTTGCTGAAGAACAGCAGGCTGTCGGTGGCAGATATTATAGAGTCAGTGGGATATGATAACACCAGTTATTTTTTTCGGAAATTTAAGGAGTGTTATGGAGTCAGTCCGAAGATGTATCGGGATAGTTGAGAGAGGATGAAAAAAGCAGTCAATCCTAAGACTAACTGCTTTGCATAACATTGATTAGTTTAATTTTTAAGAACTTTTTCAGTATATCCCGTACATAAAACCATTCCAACAAAAGCACATATGACAGAATTAAGAAAATAATATCCAACTAATGAACCAATAATAAATCCGATAAACATACTCGCACTATTTTTACTTTTTATTCCATATTTCTTGATTGTTCTTATACCCAATAACACCATAGCAAATACAATCAGAATAGTAATTACAGTCTGTATTTCATTGCTCATTTTCCTTATCCTCCATAAATGCTAAGATTTCTCGATAAGTCTGAATATCATTGTTCCTTTTTTGTTTGTTCAGTCGCATTGCATAATATATCATAACTCCTGCAATTAAAAGCCATAATACAATCCCTGACAATTCTAAATAGAGGAACAGCGGGACAGCCGATACAACAGTTAAAATGATTAAAACTGTAAAAATAACAGTATCTCGCTTAAATCTCCTTACATCATCTTGTTCAACTTGTTTTTCCATTTCGATAACATCTCCTTTTACTAGAATATCAAGAGAAGTATTGAAAAGTTGACTTAGCATGACAAGACTATTCACATCTGGATAATTCTTCCCATTCTCCCAATTTGAAATTGTCTGTCGAGTTACAAAAATCTTGCTTGCCAATTCCTCTTGAGAAAGTTTTAAATCTTGTCTGAATTTTTTTATTTGTTTTCCCACGTCCACTGTTAATACTCCTCCTGCCTCTATCCTATATTATGAGATGTTTTCTCGCTATCAAATGCCTTTTACATGCCTATAATAAGCCTGCAAAAAATGTTTTACATACGCTAAAATTAAGTATTTTAAAGAGTTCTAAACAATATTCTACCTCTATGCAGTATCGCCTATAATGAAAATATGCTTTGCCGATTACTTTTTCTGCTGTCCCTGTGGTGCATGGTTCTGTGGATTGCCAGTTTGACCGCCTGTATTCTTTAAGATAATATCGTTAGCCTTTACATACCAGTTTATGTCTATGTATCAGTAATTGAGTTTTTGCTGTTCTTTCAACAGGATTGAAATAATCCTGCTCGGGTATTCCATTCCCTTATTTCCTCTTGATTACCCACCACAGAAAAGAAAAAGCCCTGTCAAGAGCCTTGCCACCATTGGTGGTGATTTGTAATCTGCAATTTTACGAGAAAGTGAAAATAGAATTTCCTGATGTCTTCGATTTAGAGGTGCCATGAAATAAATTGCTCCATCAATCAGTTCGGCTCGTTGTCCGTCAGGTAAATTATAGATATCTTCTAATGTATACATTTTTTGCTCTGCGATTTCCATTATGAATTAAACTGTGCATATTTTTTCGGAGAAATCCCCACGGCCTTGGTAAAAGCCTTCAGGTAGTTGCTGTAATCGTTAAACCCACACGCTTCACAGGCTTCATTGACGGAGTACCCCTGACTGAGCAGAGACTTGGAGATCGTAATGCGCTTTGCGGTAATGTATTTGTTGATGGTCGTCCCGGTAGTGGCTTTGAAAATACGGCACAGGTAGGAGCTGCTCAAAAAGAAATGGGCAGAGAGTTCTTCCAGTGTCAGATTTTCACTGATGTGGGTATTAATATAAGAAAGAATCTCATCTACCTGGGCATGATAGCCGGGGGTTTTTGGTTCCTCTTCTGCGGAAGAGCGGCACCGTTTATCAAATGCATTGTTGAGAAATACCATCAGTTCCAGAAATGTGGCACGATCCAGGACGTCTTCTCCGAATCCGGAATTGGAGCGCAGTTTATGAATAAAATAGATAAACCGGGTCTGTTCTTCTGCGGAGAGATGGAGCTGATGCGGCATATCGGTCCCGCGGAACTGAAAACAGTGATTCAGATCCGTCTTCTCTGTAGAAATTTGTTTTAAATACTCCGGATCAATGGACAGAATGATCCGTTCATGTTTCTGCTGATCAATCTGTGTCAGATAATGGCTCTCAAACTGGTTGATCAGAAAAATGTCTCCATCACTGATATCATAAAAATAGTTATCGATCAGAAACTGTTTTCCGCCGGAAATCGAGTAGTAGATTTCATAGCAGTCATGGATATGCATATCCATCGCTTTCTCATCATTATATAAGTGCGCAAAAGCAAATGTGTGTGTATCCATGCACTGCCGCATGGATTCTTTGCAGGATATACATTCTTTCATGAAGAATCGCTCCTTTCGTTTTTTCAAAATCGTCCTGTTTTGCTCATATTATAGTTCAGAAGTTCAAAATTTTCAATATTTACAGCAAGAAAACACAAGAAATAGGGGAATAATGAATGCTATACTAAGTGCAAGAAATGACACAGATCAGTCAGTCAAAATAAGGGAAATCAAAAAACAGGAGGATTATCATGGAAGTAAGAACAGCAGCATCACCAAGAGATGTGAAACACTACACAACAGACAGATTAAGAGAGGAATTTCTGATCCAGGATTTATTCCAGGCAGACAAGATCAATCTGGTATACAGCCACATTGACCGTATTATTACAGGAGCAGCAGTTCCGGTCAATGAAAAACTGGTTCTGACAGCAGGGGATGAGCTTCGTGCAGAGTACTTCCTTCAGAGAAGAGAACTTGGAATCATCAATATCGGTGGAGATGGAATCATCACAATCGATGGACGTGTTTATGAAGTAAATGCAAGAGACGGAATGTATGTTGGAAGAGGAGCAAAAGATATTTCATTTGAAAGCAAAGATGCTTCCTGCCCGGCAAAATTCTATATGAACAGTGCACCGGCACACGTATCTTACCCGACAGTACATATCAAACTTGAGGGAGAAGCTGAAGAAGGCGTTGTGATCGTAAAAGATGAGAACAAAGTAGAACTCGGAACACTGGAAGATTCCAACCACAGAATCATCAATAAATATATCGTAACAGGGCAGGTAGAAAGCTGTCAGCTGGCGATGGGACTGACAAAACTTCTTCCGGGAAGCGTATGGAATACAATGCCATCTCATACACATGACAGACGTATGGAAGTATATCTGTACTTTGATATGGATGATGATTCATTCGTAATGCACTACATGGGAGAACCACAGGAGACAAGACATATCATCATGCACAATGAAGAAGCAGTGATCTCTCCAAGCTGGTCTATCCACTCCGGATGTGGATCCAAAGCGTATACATTCATCTGGGGAATGTGCGGAGAAAATCAGGATTACGGCGATATGGATACAATTGCAAACAAAGACCTGAGATAATTGATAGAAGAGAAGGAGAAACAGTTATGGTAAATTTTTCACTGGAAGGTAAAATCGCACTGGTAACAGGTGCTTCTTACGGAATCGGATTCGGAATCGCTTCTGCATATGCAGAGGCAGGTGCAACAATCTGTTTTAACGACATCACACAGGAGAAAGTTGACTTAGGAATTGCAGCATACAAAGAAGCTGGAATCGAAGCTCACGGATATGTATGTGACGTAACAGATGAAGCACAGGTAAAAGCAATGGTTGCAAAGATCAACGAAGAAGTTGGAATTATTGATATCCTGGTAAACAATGCCGGAATCATCATGAGAAAACCAATGCTTGAAATGGAAGCAGACGAGTTCAGAAAAGTAATCGATGTAGACTTAAACGCACCATTTATTGTTTCCAAAGCAGTGATTCCGGGAATGAAAGAAAAAGGACACGGAAAGATCATCAACATCTGCTCTATGATGAGTGAACTTGGACGTGAGACAGTATCTGCATACGCAGCAGCAAAAGGCGGACTGAAAATGCTCACAAAGAACATTTGCTCTGAGTACGGTGAGTACAACATCCAGTGTAACGGTATCGGACCTGGATACATTGCAACACCGCAGACAGCACCACTGCGTGAAGTGCAGGCAGACGGAAGCAGACACCCATTTGATCAATTCATTATTTCCAAGACACCTGCTGCAAGATGGGGAACACCGGAAGACCTTCAGGGACCGGCGGTATTCCTTGCATCTGATGCATCAGACTTTGTAAATGGACATATTCTGTATGTAGACGGAGGAATCCTGGCATATATTGGAAAACAGCCGTAAGAAATTGAAAAATAAATAATAACAGAGGAGATCAATATGTTAGTAGCAGCGAGAACACACGACTATGGAAAACAGCCGGTGGATCATCTGGCAAAACTATTGAGATCCGAGAGTATTGAGGCAGCACAGCTTGTGCTGCCAAAAGCATTTTCGGAGATCAATTCTTATGACGAGGTAACACCGCGGCTGGTGGAACAGATTCGAAGAAACTTTGAGGAAGAAAACGTTAAAATTCAGATTCTGGGATGCTATATGGATCTTGCAAATCCGGATGATGACGTGCGGAAAAATGCAGTAGATACATTTAAAAAATGTCTGAAATTCAATCAGATATTGGGTGCAGCCATTGTAGGAACAGAAACTGCGTATCCGCGCTTAAGCCGTGCGGAAAAGAAAATCTGGCATCCATATATGATGGACAGCATTGCTCGTCTGGCAGAGGAGGCAGAACGTCTTGATGTGGATATGGCAATCGAACCAGTATACTGGCACCCGCTGGAAGATCTGGAGACGACGGTTAAAGTATTTGAAAAAGTGGACAGCAGTCATCTGAAAATGATTTTTGATCCGGCAAATGTACTGGAATTTCCGGAGATCGATCAGGATGCTTACTGGAAAGAGTGGCTGTGTGTACTGGGAGATAAGGTCGAGGCAATCCATATGAAAGATTTTGTGGAGGGTCCGAATAAAGAATATTGTCCGGTTTGTCTTGGTGAAGGTGTGATACGCTATGGAGAGATCGTAAAATGGATGAAGCAGCATAAACCAGATATCGTTGTTGTCAGGGAAGAGATGAATCCTGAAACGGCGCAGAAGGATATTGCGTATATGAGAAAATTGTGGATGGAATAAAGATGTGAAAAAGAAGTTTTTCGGTGATTGTATGAGAATCATTTTGAAAAACTTCTTTTTTATAATTGCTGTTCAATGTTCTCGAAAATCTGCCGGATGGATTGCCGTCATCTTTTTTGATAAAAAATAGACATTGTGGAAAAATATTGCTGTTGATTTTTTTGCATTTTGCTCGAACAAAGTCAAAAATAGAAAGGAACAGAGTGGGAAAACAGAAAAAATGAATTGTGCAATATATACAAAAAGAAACACTTTAAATTGTTTATAATACACAAATACAGTCGGAAAGATAAAAACAGTATAAAAAATTGATAAAATAAGCGAAATTATGATTTGAATAAAAGAAGAATTTGTAAAAGTGATATAAAACAACAAGATAATTTGAAAAAGGAAACTTACAGACAAGAAATGATGAGAAACTGCCCGGTTCATGTGATACTATTTTCACATAAAAATAAGGGCCCAAACAAAATAAAAAATTGAAAACAGAATCTATGAACAGGAGAGAAATCATGAAGGGAATGAAAAAAACAATAGGAATTGTCTTCGTACTCGTTCTGGTAGCAATCGGAATTTACACGTTTGTTGCTGTAAAAGGTGAGACAAGCAGCGAGCATCTTCAGCTGCGGATGGCACATGGTCAGTCAGGGGAATCAGAGATTGGTGAAACAATCGCATATCTTTCAGATCTTGTGGCAGAAGACAAATCACAGAATTTAGAGGTTGATATTTACGCAAGTGGTGTTCTGGGGTCAGAGCCTGCTATGGTAGAGATGGTACAGGCAGGTGTCCTGGATATGGCAAAGATCAGTGCAGGAACATTAGGACAGTTTGATGAGAGATATTCTATTTTCTCACTTCCATACCTGTTCCGTGATCAGGATCATTACTATGATGCGATGGCAAACAGTGAAGAGGTGCAGAAGTTATTTGAATCAACAAGAGACAAAGGGTATATCGCAATCGGATACTATGCAAATGGTTCCAGAAACTTCTATCTGAAAGAGGATAAGCCGGTTACAGATCCATCTGTATTAGAAGGAAAGAAGATCCGTGCGATGGTCAGCAGTGCATCTACAGAGATGATCTCTCTGATGGGAGGATCTCCGGTACCAATGTCTGCAAGTGAGACATATACATCACTGCAGCAGGGAATTGTAGATGGAGCAGAAAATACAGAGTTGGCTCTGACAGTAGATAAGCATGAAGAAATTGTTAAATCTTATACATATACAGAGCATCAGTATACACCGGATATTTATATCATCAGTACAAAAGTATGGGATAAACTGAGCAAAGAACAGCAGGATTATCTGAAAGAATGTTTTGTCAAATTAAATGAGAACTTTGTTGCAAAATATAACCAGATGATGGATGAGGCGATGGAAGAAGCAGAAAGCTATGGCGTTACAGTTTATCGCGATATCGATAAGAGTGCTTTTATCGAAGCAGTACAGCCAATGCATGAAGCATATGAAAGCAAAGGAGAGGCATACGAGGTGCTGTATCAGGATATCCAGAAATATGGGAAGGAGGATAAATAATCATGAAGATTATCAATAAGATTTTAGGAAGCGCCATTGCAGCATTGGCTGCGATCATGGTATTTGCCTGTTGCTGGCAGGTTATCACTCGTTTCCTGTTAAAAGATCCAAGTCAGTGGACAGAAGAATTTCTGCGTTATGCCCTGATCTGGATGACAATGCTTGGTGCACCGTATGCATACGGAAAAGATCAGCATCTGGCAATCCGCGTGCTGACAGATAAATTCCAGCCGAAAAACCAGGTCATTACAAAAATTGCCATTGAAGTGATCGTATTGATCTTAAGTGTATCTGTATTTATCGTTGGAGGAATCATGGTAACTGCAAACTCTGCAGGTCAGATTTCACCGGCATTGCAGCTTCCAATGCAGATTTATTATGTTTGTATTCCAATCTGCGGATGTCTTATGGTTTTATATTGTATTGAACGTTTAGGAAAATGGATCAAAGAATTAAAGGAGGGGAAATAAATGGAAATTCAGGCGGCGATCTTGCTGGTCATCATTTTCTTCCTGATGCTGGCATTTAGTGTACCGGTATCTTACAGTATTATTATTTCAGCACTTGTAACGATAGTTGCATTCTTGACACCTGGATTCGGTGTGTTTGTTTCTGCACAGAAGATGGTCAGCGGTATTGACAGTTTCTCACTGATCGCGGTTCCGTTCTTTATTCTGGCAGGACTGTTGATGAGCAGTGGAGGTATTGCAAGAAGACTGGTGAATCTTGCACTTTTAGTTCTCGGAAAAGTACCGGGATCTCTGGCACTGACAAATGCTGCCGGTAATGCAATGTTCGGTTCTATCTCTGGTTCCGGTATTGCGGCAGCAACTGCAATTGGTGGAGTTATGCTCCCTCTTGAAAAAGAACATGGATATGATGAAGGATTTTCAGCAGTGAATATTGCGACAGCTCCGGTTGGACAGCTGATCCCGCCGACAACTGCGTTTATCGTATATTCAGCGGCAGGTGCCGGAGCTTCTGTAGCGGCCCTGTTTATGGCAGGATGGATCCCAGGACTTCTCTGGGCAGCAGCATGTATGATCGTGGCATTTTTCTTTGCAAAGAAAAATGGTTATGTGATCAAACGTGATAAGATGACATGGGGAATCATCGGGAAAACAGTATGGGAAGCAATCCCGAGTTTATTCCTTGTTGTGATCATCATCGGTGGAATCTTATCCGGATATTTCACACCGACAGAGGCATCCGGTATTGCGGTAGCATACGCATTTATTCTGTCTGTGTTTATTTACAAAACCATTAAATTGAGTGAAATTCCAAAGATTCTCGTAGATGCAGCGGTAATGACAACAACAGTTATGCTGATCATCGGAGCTTCTTCCGTACTGTCATTCGTAATGTCATTTACAGGACTTCCACAGGCGATCAGTAGTCTGGTACTTGGAATTTCTGACAACAAGATCGTGATTCTGCTGATCCTGAATATCTTCCTTTTGATCGTTGGAACATTCATGGATATGGCACCGGCGCTGTTGATCTTTACACCGATCTTCCTTCCAATTGTGCAGAGCTTTGGAATGAGCCCGATCCACTTTGGTGTGATGATGGTTATGAACCTTTCTGTAGGAACAATTACACCACCAGTTGGAAACGTACTGTTCGTAGGAAGCAGTGTTGCAAAACTTCAGGTAGAACAGGTTATGAAACGTCTGATTCCAATGTATGCGGCAATTTTTGTAGCCTTGATGCTGGTAACTTACATCCCGGCACTCAGCGAGTGGCTCCCTACTGTTTTGGGACTCCTGGAGTAATCGGATTTTTGTAGGTGATTCCGTTTAACGTTTTTCGGTATTTGAGCGGAGAAATACTCATATAAGTCTTGAATACCTTTTCAAAATAGGTAATACTCTCATAGCCGACTGTAGCAGCGATCTCAGAGATGCTCAGAGAGGTCTCCTCAAGAAGCTGTTTTGCACGTTTGGTACGCAGGATGTTGACATACTCATTGACGCCGTAGCCGGTTACCTCTTTGAAGGAGCGACTTAAATAAAACTTGCTCAGATAAAAGATTCCGGCAAGGCCGTCCAGGGTGATCGGTTCGGCATAATGATCAGAAATGTAGTCGGCTATGTTATAAATCGTCTGGTACTTGCTGCTTTTGTGAACGGCAGTTTCATCTTTGACTGGGGTCAGCTTTGGGTTGTCCCGGATAAAGTCAATAAAATAACGGATGATCTCCATCTCGATCACGGCTTTATAACTGCGGCTGTGGTTGGAAAACTCAGTTGTTAATACATCATACATGTGTAAAAAATGTTCCTGCTGTGTCTGCGTCAGATTATAAACACCATAGTGTTCACGAAAAAAAGACACCAGATTGAGATGAGAAAATTTTTCATCAAATTGCTGCATTTTGGATTTGTCAATATACAGAATGATACGGGTGTACCCGGTTGTGTCATCTTCCGTGGCATGGGTCATATGGATCAGGTTGGTATCGACCAGAATCAAGCTGCCCTTCTTTACATGATAGGCACGGTTATTAAAGAAAAAAAGCCGTTCTCCTTCTGTGAGAAAATAAATCTCGTATTCATTGTGAAAATGGTTGAAACGCATATCATATCCACTGGAACGCTTTAAGTGTTCCAGGGAAATTCCGTCCATTTCTGAATAATAAATGATAGTATCCATATAGTATCTCCTTTGGTGTGAGCTGCAGTGAGTGCATTGTTAAGGAAATTATAATATAGAAATCATAAAAAATCTATATGAAAGGATAGGCAGAAGAATATGAAGAATATCAAAAAAGAACTGATCGAGCAAAAATTGAATCTGGTTGTAGAAAAACTGATGAATCTTGGCGGTCCGGAAAATGAAGATGAATTAAAAGACGGCGGAGAGGCAATCGGATTTTTCAAGCGTGATTTTGGAATCGCGGAATGGGACTGGCCACAGGGAGTTGGACTGTACGGCCTTTTGAAGATGATGAAAATACAGGGAAATGATGATTACAAAACATTCCTGCATCAGTGGTTCAAAGGAAATATCGCAGATGGGCTTCCGTCCAGAAATATCAATACAACAACTCCACTTCTGACACTTGCAGAGTTGAACGAAGAATATCAGGACAAAGAGTTTGAAGCACTCTGTCTGGATTGGGCAGACTGGTTGATGAACTGCATCCCAAGAACAAAAGAAGGCGGCTTCCAGCATGTAACAAGTGCAAATGGAGACAGACAAGGAGTCCGTTTAAACGAAAGTGAAATGTGGATTGATACATTGTTTATGACGGTGCTGTTTTTGAACAAAATGGGACAGAAATATCAGAAACAGGAGTGGATCGACGAATCCATCCATCAGGTACTGATGCATATCAAATACTTGTATGATACCCATACCGGTTTGTTCTATCATGGATGGTCCTTCAATCGTATGGATAATTTTGGCGGTATTTTCTGGTGCAGAGGAAACAGCTGGTTTACACTGGGAATCCTGGATTATGTGGAGATGTTCAAAGGAACACTCAATGCAGGCGTGAAGGCGATCATTTTGGATACATATAAGGCACAGGTAAGAAAACTCAAAGAATTGCAGAGCAAGAGCGGACTGTGGCATACCGTACTGACAGATCCGGACAGCTATGAAGAAGTTTCCGGCTCCGCAGCGATCGTTGCAGGAATCCTCAAAGGAATCAAAATGGGAATTCTAGATGACTCTTATCTGGAATGTGCATGGAAAGGTGTACAGGCAATTCTGAAAAACATTGACAAAGACGGAACTGTATTGAATGTATCTGGAGGAACAGGTATGGGATACGATGCGGATCATTACAAAAATATTCTGATCGCGCCAATGGCATATGGACAGTCACTGACTATTCTGGCATTGGTAGAAGCATTGCAGCTGGCAGAATAAGACGGTAGAAAATTAAGTGCAAATAAGGACGCTGTTTTATATAAATAGCGTCCTTTTTTTACACTTTTTTCTTTTTTATAATAGTAGTAAGAAAAGTGCAAAAGGGAGGCAGAAAATGGACAAATATTATTTGGCTGTTGACATTGGCGCATCCAGTGGCCGTCATATGCTGGCAAGTATGAAAGACGGGAAAATGCAGCTGGAAGAGGTATACCGTTTTCCGAATGGAATGACAGAAAAAAACGGGACTCTCTGCTGGGATGTAGAGCGTCTGTTTACAGAAATCAAAAACGGATTGAAAGTATGTAAAGAGCTTGGGAAAATTCCGGTATCTATGGCAATCGATACCTGGGCGGTAGACTATGTACTGCTGGATGAAAATGACAAGATTCTGGGGGATACAGCAGGTTACAGAGACAGCCGTACAAATGGAATGGATGAAAAGGTGTATGAAAAGATTCCGCTGGGAGCTCTGTATGCAAGAACCGGAATCCAGAAACAGATTTTCAACACGATCTATCAGCTGATGGCGGTAAAGGAAAATTATCCGGAGCAGCTGGAACAGGCAGAATCCATGCTGATGATCCCGGATTACTTCCAGTTTTTGTTGACCGGAGTCAAGAAGATGGAATACACCAATGCGACAACGACCCAGCTTGTAAGTCCTCAGACAAAAGACTGGGATTACGAACTGATCGATCTGCTTGGGTTTAACAGGAAGATTTTCAAAGAGATTTCCATGCCGGGAACGGTTGTAGGAAACTTTACAAAAGAAATTCAGGAGGAAGTTGGATTTGACTGTACGGTTGTACTTCCGGCAACGCATGATACCGGATCTGCAGTGCTTGCAGTTCCGACGAATGATGACAATGCGATCTACATCAGTTCCGGTACCTGGTCTTTGATGGGAATTGAGAGAAAAGATGCGGATTGTTCCATGGAAAGTATGCGGGCAAACTTCACAAATGAGGGAGGATATGATTACCGCTTCCGTTTTCTGAAGAACATCATGGGGCTGTGGATGATCCAGTCTGTCAAGAAAGAATGGAAAGAAGAGCTTTCCTTTGCGCAGATATGTGAACAGGCATCCAAAGAGGAGATTACTTCTTTAGTGGACTGCAATGATGATTGTTTCCTTGCTCCAAAGAGCATGATAGAAGCAGTACAGACGTTTTGCAGAGAGAGTAATCAGCAGATTCCGGAGACAATCGGGGAGATTGCGGCAGTGATCTACAACAGTCTTGCAAAATGTTATGGAGAGACGATTCGGGAGATCGAGGAAATTACAGGGAATACATACGATACGATTTATGTAGTCGGTGGTGGTGCGAACGCAGGTTATCTCAACGAACTGACTGCAAAATATACAAAGAAAAAAGTGTCGGCAGGACCGACAGAGGCGACTGCAATTGGAAATATCACGGTTCAGATGCTTCATGATGGAGTGTTTACATCATTGCCTGAGGCAAGAACCTGCATCGGCAAGTCATTTGACATCCGTCACTATGATGAAAACGGAAATGAAAATCAGGAGGTATAAAGCGATGACAAGATATGAATCAGCAAAAGAAATCTATGCAAAATTAGGAGTAGACACAGACGCGGCAATTGAAAAATGTATGCAGGTACCTGTTTCTCTGCACTGCTGGCAGGGAGACGATGTGACAGGATTTGATCACGATGGCCCTCTGACAGGTGGAATCCAGACAACAGGAAACTATCCTGGAAAAGCAAGAACACCGGAAGAATTGATGGCGGATATGGACAAGGCAATGAGCCTGATGCCGGGAGCAAAGAAGATCAATGTGCATGCGTGCTACGCAATTTTTGAAGAGGGAGAATTTGTTGACCGTGATAAACTGGAGCCTAAACACTTCCAGAAATGGGTAGATTTTGCAAAAGAAAGAGGAATGGGACTGGACTTCAATCCAACATTTTTCTCTCACGAAAAAGTAAAAGACGGACTGACACTTTCAAGCCCGGACGAAGAGACAAGGAAATTCTGGATTGAGCATGGAAAAGCATGTATCCGTATTTCCAAGTATTTTGCAGAGCAGACAGGAATCCCATGTGTGATGAATATCTGGACAGGAGACGGATTCAAAGATGTGCCTGCAGACCGTATGGGACCAAGAGTTCGCTACAAAGAATCCATCGATGAGATCCTTTCTGAGCCATATGATCCGAAGATGGTAAAACCTTGTGTAGAATCTAAGGTATTCGGAATCGGAGTTGAGGCATACACAGTTGGTTCTGCAGAATTTGCGCTGAGCTATGCGGCAATGAACAAAGAGAAATGCCTGCCGCTGATGGATAACGGACATTATCATCCGACAGAAGTTGTTTCCGATAAGATCCCGGCGCTTTTGACCTTCTTCCCGGAAATCGCACTGCATGTGACACGTCCGATTCGTTGGGATTCTGACCATGTAGTTCTGTTTGATGATGAGACAAAGGAAATCGCACAGGAAATCGTTCGCTGCGAAGGCGGTCTTGACCGCACTTATATTGCCTTGGATTATTTCGATGCATCCATTAACCGTATCTCTGCATGGGTAACAGGATTTCGAAGTTTCCAGAAAGCGCTGCTGAATGCACTTTGTACACCAAGTGCGCTCTTAAAAGAACTTCAGGATACCAATCAGATGTCAAAGAAAATGGTGGTAATGGAAGAGTGCAAGACACTTCCAATCGGTGATGTATGGGAAGAG
>OHKZ01000421.1_pt1 | contig 24254 bp, 22 predicted proteins | sample 1569011 | NCBI WGS metagenome assembly OHKZ01 (sample SAMEA3879564, study PRJEB24766) | human gut metagenome | biome: human-associated habitat; feature: feces | place: USA | collected 1985/1987
TCTGATCGACTGTCTGCTTTTTGATTTCCTTTCCGCACTTCGGACAATGCGGAATACCAATACGTGCATAAAGAAGTCGGAAATAGTCATAAATTTCTGTAACTGTTCCAACCGTTGAACGCGGATTGCGGTTGGTAGATTTCTGATCGATGGAAATTGCCGGTGGCAGTCCTTCGATCGACTCTACATCCGGTTTCTCCATCTGACCCAGAAACTGCCTTGCATAAGATGACAGAGATTCCATATAACGTCTCTGCCCCTCGGCATAGATCGTATCAAATGCCAGAGAAGACTTTCCTGATCCGCTGACTCCCGTCAGAACCACAAATTCATCTCTCGGAATATCCACACTCAGATTCTTGAGATTGTTGACATTTGCTCCTCGAATCTTAATAAACTTTTTTCCAGTTGTTCGTTCAGACATCTTTTCTCCTCTTATCCGCTGCATGTTCGCACTTATTCTTCATCCAACAGAAGCTCTGCCAGGATATGATTGCTCACATGAATTCCTTTTCTTGTAAATCTCCAGTTCGTACCAGTCTTCTCCAGAAATCCGGTCTCTTTATATTTTTGCAGGACAGAACCATAAATATTCTCAAGCTTCTGTCCGAAATTCTGTTCAAAATCGATCTCTGAAATCCCTTCCGTCATTCGAAGCCCCAGATACATAAATTCTTCTATCTGGTCTTTAAGTGAAAGTTTCAGAACATCTTTACGAATTCGTTCTGTGTTTCCGGAAAATCCCAGATATTCCTGCATATCTCTCGTATTGGAAAAACGGTTTTCCCCATAAAGAGAAGATGCTCCCAGACCCAGGCCAAGATATTCTGTACGTTTCCAGTAACCGATATTATGCCGACATGCATATCCGTCTTTTGCATAATTGGATATTTCGTATTGTTGATATCCATACTCTGCAAGAATCCCCGCTGTGTCCTCATACATCTGATACTCCGTATCTTCATCCGGAAGGTCCAGTTCACACTCCGCAAACGGAGTTCCCTCCTCGATGATCAGACTATAGGCAGAAATATGTTCCGGTTTCAGCTCCGCGACCTGACGAAGGTGAGCACGCCATGCCTCTCCTGTCTGTCCGGGGATTGCAAACATCAGATCTATATTAATATTTTGAAACCCTGCTTCTCTTGCCCACTGATAACTCTGAAGAAATTCTTCATATGTATGAATTCTTCCAAGCATCCTCAGCTCTTTCGAATCCGTGGACTGCAGTCCCAGACTCAGACGGTTGATTCCTGTTTCTCGGTAAGCATTAAGTTTCGCAAGATCAACTGTGCCGGGATTTGATTCTATTGTTATTTCTGCATCCGGCGAGAAACAGAATTTCTTTTGAATTGTCTCCATAATAGAAGCAATCGCTTCTGCTTTCAGTACGGAAGGAGTCCCCCCTCCGATAAAAACAGAAACGATCTCATACGCTTCAACACCCTGCACCGCCTGAATCTCAGCACGCAGAGCCTTTATATATCTGTCTCTTGTCTCCTGATCCGATGGACCGGAGAGGAAATCGCAGTACTGACATTTCTGCACACAGAACGGTATATGAATATATAATTCCAGTGGGATACGATTCTTATTCTTCATTGTCTCCACCCTCATCAGAAGAACCCGATGTATCTTCCGACTGATCCTGGCTCTGCATATTCGAAGCATCTGTAGTATTCGCATCACCCGCACCCGTATCTGTACTGTTTGTCACCGCTGATGGATTTTCTGCCAGATACAGATTCACCATACTGATATCTCCATTCGAAGTAACTGCTGCCGCATCTACCGTATCCGGTGCCGGTGTTGGTGATGGTTCCGGTGTGATACTGATCTTCAGTACCTGTTCCGAAGCAGGATCTGTCTTTTTCTGTCCGCAGCCACATCCCGTCATAATCACACAGAGTGTCAATGCACTCCCCGCAACAATATATCTCATAGCTTTTGCAGTTCCTTTTTTCATGGCCCTGCCTCCCTTCTGTAAGTCCGCCGTTCACAACAATATGCATTCCATATTCACGGTCTCTCCCGTCAATTATTTATCGTCCAGTTTCAGTACACTCATAAATGCCTTCTGTGGAATCTCTACGTTTCCGACCTGGCGCATACGTTTCTTACCTTCCTTCTGTTTCTCAAGAAGTTTCTTCTTTCGGGAAATATCACCACCATAGCATTTGGCAAGAACATCCTTTCGCATAGCGCGGACAGTCTCACGGGCAATGATCTTGCTTCCGATTGCAGCCTGGATCGGGATTTCAAAGAGCTGTCTCGGAATTTCTTCTTTCAGCTTCTCACACATCTTACGTCCACGCTCATAAGCAGTATCTGCATGTACGATGAAAGAAAGTGCATCAACTTCTTCCTTATTAACAAGGATATCAAGTTTAACCAGTTCACTGCGTTCATAACCGCAGAGCTCATAATCCAGAGATGCATATCCTCTGGAACGGGATTTCAATGCATCAAAGAAATCGTAAATGATCTCATTCAGTGGAAGTTTATATTTCAGAAGTGCTCTGGTTTCCTCCATGTATTCCATTCCGTTATACTGACCACGGCGTTCCTGGCAGAGATCCATGATTGCACCGATAAATTCAGTCGTTACCATAATCTCAGCATTTACCATTGGCTCTTCCATATATTCAATCTCAGATGGATCCGGGAGATTGGATGGATTTGTCAGTTCGATCACTTCTCCATTCGTCTTATATACTTTGTAAACAACACCTGGTGCTGTCGTTACCAGATCAAGATTGTATTCTCTTTCCAGGCGTTCCTGGATGATTTCCAAATGCAGAAGTCCGAGGAATCCACAACGGAAGCCAAAGCCAAGTGCAATAGATGTCTCCGGTTCAAAGAACAGAGAAGCATCGTTCAGCTGCAGTTTCTCAAGAGCATCTCGAAGATCACCATATCTGGCACCATCAGCCGGATACAGTCCACAGTAAACCATTGGCTGTACTTTCTTGTAACCCGGAAGTGCTTCTGCACATGGTCTTTCATTATCGGTAACTGTGTCACCAACTCTGGTATCCCCAAGATTCTTAATACTTGCGGTAATATATCCAACCATACCGGCTGTCAGCTCATCACACGGAATAAACTGTCCGGCTCCAAAATATCCTACTTCCACAACTTCAGTCGTAAATCCTGTTGCCATCATACGGATCTGAGTACCTTTCTTAACGCGGCCGTCCATAACACGACAAAAAACAATGACGCCTTTATAAGCATCATAAATAGAGTCAAAGATCAATGCCTTCAGCGGTGCATTTACGTCTCCCTGCGGTGCCGGGATCTTCGTAACGATCTGCTCCAGAACCTCTTCAACATTCAATCCTGTCTTGGCAGAAATTCTCGGTGCATCGTGTGCCTCAAGTCCGATCACATCCTCAATCTCGTTGACAACGCGCTCCGGATCTGCACTTGGGAGATCGATCTTGTTAATGACCGGAAGCACATCCAGGTCATGATCCAATGCCAGATAAACATTCGCCAGCGTCTGCGCCTCGATACCCTGTGCTGCATCTACGACCAAAATCGCCCCATCACAGGCAGCAAGACTTCTGGAAACCTCATAGTTAAAATCGACATGCCCCGGTGTATCGATCAGGTTAAAAATATATTCTTCTCCATCATTAGCCTTATAAACGATTCGTACAGCCTGAGACTTGATCGTGATACCTCTCTCTCTCTCAAGTTCCATATTATCCAGCACCTGAGACTGCATCTCACGTTCTGTCAGTGTACCCGTCTTCTCAATAATACGGTCAGCCAAAGTGGACTTGCCATGGTCTATATGTGCAATAATGCAGAAATTACGAATTTTGCTCTGGTCTATCATTCTGCGAAATTCCTCCTTATGTACTTCTCTTTATTTTCCAAAAAACTATTCCTTATATAATAAAGTATAGAAAATCATACTACGAGGCATTATAGCATAGCTTTTTACCTTTAGTCCAGTTCTTGTAAAGGGATATTTCTGCTGACACACCGTTATGACGCTGTTCACGTCTGTATTACTGATCTGTGTTCTTATTATACGAACATTTGTTCTGAATTACAAGCGTTATTTTTTTAATTTTCCCCCTGCAGCACCCGGTTCAGGATATCCGCAAAAGGATCCATTGCATTTTTTACCTCCTGGACAGTATTTGTCTGAGCCCCTGCCTCCAAAAGCAGGGCTCGTGGACGCAGATGCAGATTATAACGTAATCCTGCCAGATAAATGCCACGGTACAATTCAGGATAGTACAGAGCCGCCTGATACTCAAGCTGGAAAGAAAATGCCAGATTATCCTGTATGTACGGATTTGGAAGGTATGAAAGATCACCGCTGTTTATTGTATGACTCAAGCCATTATAAAACATGATCTGCGCTGTCGGTTTTCCGTTAATTTCGGTGACCAGATGGCGATCTTCCGGTACGCCATCCCGGTGCAGGTCTATCAGAATCTGTATAGATGGATTCTCTTCCAGAACAGGTTCCAGCCACGCTCTTGCATAGTCATATGCTTTACTCCGGTCAAGTTCCCCTCCAGCCAGATCAAATGATTCCGTTACATGCATAACCTGATAGCCATAATTTTCTGTCAGAAGCTGAGCCAGATAATCCCCCACCCCCACGATCGTATCTTCTGTCTTTCCTTCTCTGGAATCTGCAAAAGTCTCCTGCGAATGACTATGATAGATCAAAATCTGTGGCTCCGCTTTTTCCTTACGGAGCGTCAGATCCTCCCCAAGAAGAGCAGCCGCATTCAACTGTTGCGCACTGGTTTCTGTATTAGGATCAAGAATAAAAAAATGATTCATCAGATAATCGTAATCTGCCAGTCTTTCCGGTGCAAGGTCAATTTCCGGCATCGGCTGCACCTGGGCGGCTGCCGTAGTAACTTCCTCTTCCCCGGTAGATTCTTCGGTTAAATTTTCTTCTGGCTCTGTCTGTTTATCTGCATTTTTTACTTTCTGCTCTTCTGTATTTTGAGTTATCGGAGTCACTGTAATCTCTGTTTTCTCAGTTGGAGTTATCACATTCTCTTCCTGTCTCTCAGCTTTTAAGTTCTGTTCGTTCTCTCTCTTTGTCTGCTTGTCCACAATCTCTTTATCATTTTCTTGGCTTCCGACTTCTTTATTCTCATCTACGACCATCCTGCCAAGATAACGTGCATTGCTCTCCATCAGCTTTTCATAAGTCTCACGGTCCTGTCCAACTGAACGCTCCTGTGCCTTCTCTTCCAGAAAACAGTACAATGGAAGCTGGCGAAATACATTTTCGTGCAGCACAAGAACGCCCGCTGTCACGGATAGCGTCACAAGCACACAGCCTTCCACAATCAGATACAGTGTTTTCCGGAATCTCGCCACAGAACCACTCCTTTCAAAGTATCCTATGACAAACCAACCTCAATTATGACTTTGCATCATTCTACCAGTCATTTGTTCTGCATAAATCAGTTAGCGAATTTTTATTCATGAAAGTCATGCCTCACCGAACGCTGTATTCAATCCTTCAGATATTGTAAAGCTCAGGTATTTTACCGTCTCATCCACATCCTTTGGTGTCACAAACATGCTGTAGAGATTCGGAGCAATCATTTCTTCCAAAAATTCTTTCTGCTCCGCTTCTTCCAGTGCATCCAGAAGATGTGCCATCGAATCATGAACGATCGTTGCCGCATCCACAACCGTCGGAACACCGATTCCAATCACCTTTACCTGCAGATTGTCCTCCGTTAGTCCATTTCTGTGATTTCCCACGCCTGACCCAGGATGAATTCCTGTATCTGTAATCTGGATCGTTCGATTCAGTCTGCGGACACTTCTGGCCGCAAGTGCATCAATTGCAACTACTACATCCGGTTTCGTTTCCGCAACCACCCTGTATGATCTCTGCAGTTTCCATACCGGTCTGTGCCATCACTCCCGGCACAATTCCACTGACACGGTGCATTTTTTCATGATCAATTCCTCGAAGGCCGTATTCCCTTATGATATGACGGGTCATCCTTAAATTTTCTACCACATGCGGTCCCAGTGCATCAGCAGTGATTCCTGCATTTCCGAGCCCCACCACAAGAATGGATTTTTCCTTTTTCAGATCAATGAGTTGTTTCAGATGTTTGGAAATCTCCTCTGATATCTCACGATGATAATCTTCATCCGGTACAGACAGATCCGGAGCTTCTATTGTAATGTAAGTTCCCTGCGGTCTTCCCATCGCCTTTGCACCGTTTTCTGTCACGATCCTGACGACAGTCGTTCGTACATCCTTTTCTTCATCATAGTCCTCCTGAATCTCTACACCACGAATCTCTGTGTTTTCTTCTTTAAAACGTTCTGTTGTTTCCAGTGCAAGGTCTGTTCTGATTCTTTTGCTGACTGCCATCTCTCTTCCTCCTGATCATCTGAATTATTGATATCCGATTATCATATGTAAAATTTTGTTTCTTATCTGTCTACAATATTTCACTTTATCATTAATGTCTCTGTTTTAAGCCTATATTATGTATGGAAGATTTTTCTCACAGTAATATTATGTTTATATTTTTTTAACATTTCCGCATTTTACTATTGACAAGTAAAAATAAATATACTATCATATATAAGCATGTTTACAGAAGCGCCCGTGTCTGTTTCTGTAACAACGACACATTATTATAAATCTGAAATGGAGGTGTACCAATTGGCTAACATCAAATCTGCAAAGAAAAGAATTTTAGTAAACAGAACTAAAGCTGCTAGAAACAAATCTATCCGTTCTGCTGTTAAAACTTCCATCAAAAAAGTAGAAACTGCAGTTCAGAAAAACGATAAAGTTGCTGCACAGGCTGCTCTTACAGAGGCTATCTCTACAATCAGCAAAGCAACATCTAAAGGTGTTTATCACAAAAATAACTGTGCAAGAAAAATTTCCCGTCTGTCTAAAGCTGTCAACAACATTGGCTAATTCAGGAAATATACATTTTTAATTATAAGCTTATAATTAAAAAGACAGTCACAACCGTCAGTGACTGTCTTTTTTTGTATACAATAGGAGTATAGTAAAATTTAATTTAACAGTTTTTTCAGCTCCTCAACTTCACAACCTGTATATTGTGCTATCTTCTCCACTGGTTCTCCTGCATTATGCATTAAGCGGATTATTTCTCTTTTTCCTTCTGCGATTCCCAGATTTAATCCATCTTGCCTTCCGCTGCTATACCCGTCCCGCCTTCCACTGTTATATCCAGCCTCATACTCTGCTTCCCGCAGTTTTCGCTCTTCCTCTTCTTTATCATACTCGAATATACTCATCGTGATGACCTCCGACTTATTTTTTCGAAGAAATTCAGCAAGGATTCCATTCTGAATGCAGTCATTTACTGCCTGTTCTACTGCTGTATCCAAATCAGCTTCTCTTGCGTTTTCCCGTACTTTTGCTACATATTGCGCATATTCTCTTAAGATCTGGCACTGTTCCATTAATTCAGGGTTATGACCTTCGTTGATATTCAGGGTAAGTACTTTCAGTTCCAGGTTTGGCCCACCTGTCTGATTTTCGTAAGATTCCGAAAGATAGTTAATCCAGTAATCCTCATCTCTTTCTGTTCCATTATAAAATACAATGAAATTCGGCGCGGGAAGCTTCTGCAATACCGAAGAATACAGTGATTTATGGTTTACAAGTTTCTGGTATTCTCCAGTGTCACAATCTCCAATACATCCGAGTCTTCGTAGTTACTCCCATTCACCGCATTGTACAAAGATAGAAGATTGTTTCTGTCAGAAAACAGCATTCGGAAAACCGTATCCTTGTACTTTCTGTTTGCTTTCACAACCTTGTTTACCTTTCGTTTGCTATCTGCAGTATAGTTTTTTCTTACAACAACTTCACGGTTCTTTCTTTTTGCCATAGGCCTACCTCCTGTCTGGCAGGAGTTTCGAAATGTACCGCATTGTTATTGTCACCACCCCGAACTCCTGCTTTTTTATTTTGATTGGATTTAAAAGCATGGATTTCTGAAATGATTTTAGAAACTACTTAGACGGCAAACATGCCATGAACTTTTGAGAAATATACTTTGTATTTATAGTATCATTTGTTCTAAACTTCTTCAAGTAACTTTATGAAATTTTAATTTTCTGTACTGACTCAATCGAACAGAATGACTTCTACCAATTAGAACGTGCTCATTGCGCACAAAAACTGCCATAGCATATACCATGACAGTTTTTATACGTCTTTTATAATCTGCTCTCAATTTTGGTAATATACTTTTTCAGAAGAATTGCCCATTCGGACATTTTTTCTTCTGTAAAATGACTCGCAAGACCACTGATACTGATTGCCGCATACAAGTTTCTGTTACGGTCAAATATCGGCATTGCAACACATTTTATTCCAAATTCGTGCTCCATATCATCAATTGCATATCCACGCTGACGGGTACGCACAAGCTCCTGTTTAAATACTTCTTTATCTGTGATACTGTTCTCTGTAAACGCTTTCAGCTCATGCGAATTCAAGTATTCATCAATTGCACGTTCATTCATATTCGCCAACATTGCTTTTCCAATTCCTGTACAGTACATCTGCGCTCTTTCTCCAAGAATCGATCTCATCAATTCTACAGATTCCGCTGGATACATTGCATCCAGGTACAGTACTTCTTCTCGATATGGAACTGCCAGATAGACTCGTTCTCTGGTAATATTAGATAATTCCTGCATATAAGGTCCGGCAATTTTAGTAATGGAATAGGTATCTCCCAGAGCTTTGCTTAAAGTAAACACCTGAATCCCCAGACGATATTTTCCAGTCTCCTCATCCTGTTCCAAATATTCCATTGCTTTAAGAGTAGAAAGAATATTATGTACTGTACTTTTATATATCCCAAAATATTCGCTAATCTCTGTCACACCCAATACCGGTTTATCGGCAAAAAGGTTTAAAATTTCCAATGCTTTTTGAAGACTTTTCACTTTAATCTCGCTATTATCTATCATATATATGTGCTTTCTCCTTCCTGCCCCAATAATGTCACTTCTTTTTCATACATCAACTATTGCAAAAATATTTCTAATGTATTGCTGCAATTTCCTTCGTAGGCAAAGTTTTCTGTGCAATAATTATAACATCTGTTTTTTTTACGTTCAATATTTTTTAATATTTCATATTCAAAGCTGCAATATTTCGAATAATTATATTCATTTTGTACAAAAACAGGGCATGTACAGTACATACCCTGTCCTTTACCATATAAAGCATTTTTCACTAGTTTTTTAAACAATCACTTATTATTGTACCATTCTGCAACTTCGTCCAGTTCTGTCTTCGCATCTGCATCCTGAAATACCACATTCTGAACTGCTTTTACAAGTTTTGTACAAAGTTCTGTGTAGTCCGCCGGATAAAATGTAATTTCACCTGTTTTAGCATATTCGCTCCACATCTGCATACTGTCATACATTACGTTTTCTTTGACGCTTTCATCATCAAATACTCCTGTACGAACCGGCAGACAATTTGCAGACACCCACTGTACTTGATTTTCTTCAGACAAATAGAATTTGATGAAATCCATTGCCATTTCCGGATTCTGTGCATATTTGCCAATTGCAAGTGTTTGTCCTGCCACATATGCCGGTGCTGATTCCCCTTCCTTTTCTCCAGGGATTGGACAAGAAGTAAAGTTATCTGCAAAATTCGAAGTCATGATTGTTGCTGCACGCTGTGTTCCTGCATTTACAGCATCCACAGTGCCACTCTTAAACGCATCTACCACATCATCATAAGCCATATTCATGGTTGTCTGATCCATAGAGCCATTATCAACCAGTTCTTTGATGAAATTAACAACTTTTACGCCTGCATCACTGTTAAATACTGCTTTTCCATCTTTATCCAAGAAATCACCGCCAGCCGAACGGATCCACGGAATAAATGTCTCAATAAGTCCGGTTCCATTTCCATCTTCGCTTAATCCGAGCGCAAAACCAAGGGAAGTATCCGTAGATGCTTTCGAACTCTGTGCAAGCAGATCATCCCATGACTGTGGAGCACTGTCATAAAGATCGCTTCTGTACCACATTGCAGTTACACGGCTTTCCCATGGAAGGGAATAAATTTCCCCATCACTCTGGGTGAGTTTATCTGAGGTATAAATATAATCTCCCATCTCGGTAATAAAATCTTTCGCATAATCCGTCATTGGCTGAACTGTTCCGGCATCTATATGCTGTTTCAGCTGATCAGAGAAACAGTTAATGATATCCGGGCCTTTTCCTGCTGCCGCTGCCTGGATTGCCTGGGATTCAAATACACTGTAGTTGAAACTTTCTACCGTAACTGTATTTCCATATTGGTTGGTCTCATTATATTCTTTTACAATATTAGACAGCACCACACTTCTCGGATCTTCGGTAGATTTTGGATCCAGAAAGATCCAGAAAGTCATATCCTTTCCGCCTTTATCCGTGTCAGAATCTTTTGAGTCTGTATTCTCTGCAACCTCTGTAGTTTCCGAAGTATCCGATGCCTGTTCTTTTGCAGAATCCCCCGAACCGCAGCCAAACAGTGACATAGTCATAGCCATAGAAAGTGCAATACCCAAACCTTTTTTTAATGTTTTTGCCTTCATAAATCTCTTCTCCTTTTCTTGTCGCATTATCCCTTGACTGCTCCTGCCGCCATTCCTTCCACAAATCTTTTCTGCATACAGATGAACAGAATAATGATCGGAATAATTGAAATCATAACTGCTGCCATCAGAAGTCCCCATTTAATACCATACTGCGTAATATACTGATAAAGGCCTACTGAAATCATTTTCTTCTCGCTTGCTGTAATAAAGGAACTTGATACAAGATAATCATTCCATACATACACTGCCGAAAGAAGTGCTGCTGATACAATACCCGGCTGGGAAATCGGAAGGATCAGTTTATAAAAAGCTTTTGATTTCGAACAGCCATCAATGATTCCTGCTTCTACAATTTCCATAGGAAGTTTCCGGAAAAAACCTTCCATGATCCATGTAAGGATCGGCGTCCTCCATGCAGTATAGATCAGTACCAGAAGAATCCTTGTATTATACAGATTCAGTTTTACACTGAGCATGTACAGTGGTACAAGAAGTGCAACTGGCGGTACCATACTGGTCATCAATATAAAGAAGGAAATTCCTTTTCTGAATCGGATGTTAAAGAATGTAAGCGCGTATGCCGCATGAGCTGCTACAAATGTTGCCATCACGATACTGATCAGTGTTATAAGCAGACTGTTTTTCATATAGAGCATAAAGTCAGATTTCGTAACTACATCAATAAAGTTATTCCATGTAATTTCTTTTGGTATGATCTCCGGTGGAAACATTGTCACTGCACTGTCCGTTTTCAGTGCAGTGGACAGCCCCCACAGAACCGGAAACAATGAAACGATCGCTGCTGCGATAAGGGCAATAACCGTCAGAAAATCCAGCCCCGGCGTTTTACCAAGAGAACTTTTTCTTTTTCCCATTGTTTCGCCTCCTAATTGTCGTTGGTTTTCAGGATTCTTACATAAAACAGACTAAATACAATATTCAGAAGGAAGATAATAATACTGTACGCTGCTGCTATGTCCATATGCCAATAGTCAAATCCATTCTGATAAGCTGCCAGACTCAGTGTCTGTGTCGCATTAAACGGTCCGCCTGCTGTCAGTACGTAGATTAAAGTTACCATATTGAAATATTCAATACTCTGCATAACAAGTGCAGTGACCATGGTCGGACGGATCATCGGGAGAGTCAGTTTCCAGTAGATCATTTTTCTTGAAGCACCATCTACCTGCGCCGCCTCGATCAACTCCGGCGAAATCGTCTGCAGTGCTGCTATCGTCAGAATAATTACGACCGGAACCGTATTCCATACGTTTACAATAACTACCAGGATTTTTGCAATGATTGCTGAACTGAAAAGATCCATTTTTTTACCTGTCAGCTGATAAGCCCAGGAGGTGATCAGTCCATAGTTTCCATTAAGAAGCCATTTCCACAGGAGCGCAGTAACTGTCTGCGATAATGTCCAAGGAATGATGATCATAGTACGGAAAATTGTCATTCCTCTAATCTTTCGGTTCAGAAGAGTTCCGACTCCGATACCGATCGGCATCGCCAGCAGCAGGGATAAAACTACATAAACAATTGAATTGATTATATTTTTCAGTCCATCTGACTCAACCATAACAGATATATAATTTTTCAATCCTACAAATTCCCCAACCATTGCATACTGCGTTTTGTGAAAACTGGTATATACAGCTTCAAAAATCGGAATAACAGTAAAGCAGCATATCAACAGTAACGCCGGTGCAAGAAAAAGAATTGCTCTTCCGGTATCACCTTTCTTTTTTCTCATTTTTTCCATTGTGTTACTCCCTTTTCGCTGAAAGTTTCAGTTTTTAATCCTCATATTCCTTCAAAATTTCTGGAAGAGTGATCAGATTGCCTTCATGTTCTTTGATGTATTCCTGTGCGATCTTTCTTGCTCTCGCTTTTTCTGCTTTTGCCTTTTCTTCATCTCTGTAAACAGAAGCGCCAAGGCGAATCAGTTCTTCCTGAATTTCTTTTACTTCCTGCTCTCTTGGCTGGACATGGTTCTTTGCACACACAGCTGCTGCAACACCGGAAGCCTGTCCGATTCCCATGATACCGCCCTGTGTTCTGTAAGATCCATGAGCCTCACTTGTTCCGGAAATGCACCGGCCGGAAAGGATCAGTCCATCAATATGTTTTGGGATCAGACATCTGTACGGAATATCATAAGTGTCTTTCGGAACTTTCCACACACCACCGTTTCCATATCCTTCTTTTCCATCCGGATTGTGAAGGTCGATCGGAAAATATCCTCTTGAAACTACATCCTCGAATTTTCTTCCTTCGTAGACATCCATGCCGGTAAGTGTATGCATGCCTTCGATATGTCTTGTTTCACGAACGCCGATCTCAGCATTGGTAACGCTTACAAATGCATTTTCAAATCCCGGAACATACTTAATCATAAATTCTGATACAGAATTGATCTGCCTTCTTCCGTCAATCTCGCTTTCTGTTCTCTTTACGACATCCGTAGCATCCAGTCCGCAGATTCTGGTCGCATTAAAATGCATGGTGTTTGGATGAATACCATTCAGTACGATCACGGAGTCTCGTCCAAATTCCAGGTCACCTGCCTCGACTGCTTTTTTTACCAGCTTCTTAAATCCCTGTCCAACAAAATAATGCTGTTTCAGTCGATCATCAAACTCTCTCATTGGAACGATATCTGATAAAAATTCAAAATCTTCCTGATTCTCCTGAATGTAGCGGAATACTTTTTCTGTATCTACATTTGCCATCTCAAACATTGCGGAAGAAGGACTAAATTTGTGTTCCACCGGATCACCGATGCAGTAATTTTCTCCACACCTTACAGCAATGTCCCCATCACCGGTCGCATCTACGATAACGTGAGCAGAAAAGTGAAGTCTGTCTCCGCCTTTTGAAACGGTTGTGAGTCCAGTCAGTTTAAAGTTATCGCAGTCTACAGAATCGATCATGGAATGATACAGAATATCTACGCCAAATTCTTTCAGCATTTCAACCGCTACATATTTATACTTTTCCCTGTCATAGAATCCAAGAGAATCTCCACTTCCATAAGGATCTAGCGTTTTCATATGCCCGGTACTTCCGGCTTCTTTTACCATACGATCCATAAAATCCTGTGGAATACCATTGATCACCTGTTCATCTTTATAATGAAACGGAGAAATCGGGCCAAGGACACTGGCTGTTGCCGCTCCACCTAAGAATCCGTTCTTTTCAATAAGAAGTGTATCTGCGCCTAATTTTCCGGAAGCCATTGCTGCCATGATTCCCGCCGGTCCGCCGCCTACAACAATAACATCATAAATCTGTTTCATCTTTATCTCTCCTTCTTATTTTGAAATAAATTCCATTGCTCTGTCTGAAAGTTCTTTTATCTGTCGTAACTCTGACAACTCTGTTTCACTGATATAGTCTGCTGTATTTTTTCTGGTCCGTGCTTTGATGGAAAATCCGATTTCTTTCGCAAGATATGTTTTTGCACTTAACGGATAGTTTTTCAGTTCTATGAAAGAACACGGTGTAAGTATATCCTGTAAATATTCTGCCTTCTCAGGTTCCTTTTCCCAGTTCTCCAGCAGCCATGCATACAGTGCCGGGTGGAAGTTCGCCATAACTCCGCTGTAGCCAGCCGCACCATACTTCATACTTTCCAGAAGTGTGGAAGTATTGGCATTGTATAATTTCATATTGCTGCCTTTCATGATCTCAAGTTTTTTCCTGATTCCCTCGATATCACAACATGTGTCTTTTAGGAAATAAAACCTTCCACTGTCCGCACAAAATTCTACAACTTTTGGAGAAAGAATTCTTTTGTACGGATATGGGCATTCATAAAATCCAAGCGGAAGATTTTCTGGAAGTTCACTCATGATATTCTTTAATCTTTCGATCAGAACTTCGTCAGATTCATTTGCCGCTGCCAGACGGTTGGATAAAAGGATTACTGCATCTGCGCCTGCTTCGGCAATTCCGTTTAACTCCTGGATCTGGTCATGCAGGGAATAGGAAACATGACCTGATGAAATAACGGGAACTCTTCCATTTGCTGCTTTTTTGATGAAACGAGTGAGTTCTTCTCTTTCTTCCATAGAAAGATAAAACATTTCACTTGACTGGCACACCGCAAATAATCCAGAGGATCCTTCCTTTATGTACCAGTTTATAAGCTCTTCCAGAGCTGGATAATCTACATCGCCGTTTTGCTGTAAGGGAGTCAGCATAACCGGCCACATGCCATTTGGAAATTTTTTCTCCATCTTGCTCTCCTTGTTCTTTATTATTGAACTCTGTTCTCATAGGTGATCTTTAAAAAATCTCGATCGCTCGAGCTCTTCGTTCTTTATTATTGAACATCGTTCTTTATATTTATATATTATCATATTCATCCTTCTAACACAATAGACTATATCAACTAATATTTGAGTGTTTTTTTGTATATTATCTCCAATATTTAAATGAGCTGCTGAAAGTTATCACACTTAGCAGCAGCTCATTTGCATTATCTTCTTTTATCACCCTCCGAGTTCTACCATACGGTGAATGCAGCGTCCGGCGCCTTCCATAACATTTTCCGGAAGTTCGATCACTTCTCCGCCGGTTCCCTTCAGGCAATTGTAAATATCCATCAGTGTTGTGATCTTCATGTTCATACAGGTCAGCATGACCGACAGCGGATAAAACTGTTTGTCCGGACATGCAAACTGGAGATGTTCCACAATACTGTTCTCTGTTCCGATGATAAATTCTTTATTCGGAGATTTCTTTGCATATTCCATGATTCCAGTTGTAGAACCAACATAATCAGCAAGTTCTACGACTTCCTGACGGCATTCCGGATGAACCAGAAGCAATGCATCCGGATGTGCTTTCTTTGCTTTTTCTACATCTTTGGTGCTGACGATAATATGTCTTGGACATCCACCTTTGTAGAAGGCAAACTCTTTTTCCGGAAGTTTCTCTGCAACAAAACGTCCCAGGTTCGGATCCGGGATAAACAGAATCTTGTCATTATCCAGTTTGCTGCAGATCTGTACTGCAGAAGAAGATGTCACGCAGACATCACACTCTGTCTTTAGTTCAGAAGTCGTATTGATATAAGCAACTACCGCATATCCCGGATGCTCTGCCTTTAATTTACGAAGACTTTCCAGATCCAGCTGTTCTGCCATCGGACATCCTGCAGTCGGATTAGCAAGCCATACTTTCTTCTCCGGACTTAAAACCTTACAGGTTTCTGCCATAAAACGGACGCCACACATGATGACGCCTTTGCAGTTACTCTTGGATGCCTGCACACTCAGTCCATAAGAATCGCCCATGTAATCTGCTACTTCCAGAATTTCCTGTCCCTGGTAAGCATGTGCCAGAATACATACATCCTGTTCTTTTTTCATTCGCAGGATCTCCTGCTGAATTTCCTGTACTGTCATAATTTAATATTTCCCTTTCCTGTGCTCTGTTCCCATGGCTGAAGCGGAGCCAGAAAACCGGCTTTCTTCAGCTGTTCTTCAATCAGATCCAACCGTTCTTCACTTGCGGCTTCCACCAGATGATAATGATATCCTGAAGTTGCATTACTTAAAACAGTGGAATGACTGTTCTGCAATGCCTGTACAAACTCACTCACATCCTGTCTGGAGCGAATATCCATCTCCGCGCTGACACGACCATAAACTCTGTGACTGATACTGATATTTTTGACATGCCCCCCACAGTCTACGATCAGATTCAGTTCCTCAGCAGCTTTATCCTGGCTGTGACGAACTTTAAATTCCCGTGTGCAACTGCTGTCCTGCTGAATCACATACCCCTTTGTTGTTGACAATATTCCCGGCGTAGAAGCCCTTATCACCGCCAGATCCTGCACGATCACCTGACGGCTGACACCAAATTTTCCCGCAAGCTCTCTTGCTGCCACCGGAGCATCTGCATTATGAAGGATCTTTAAAATTTCTCCGCGTCTTTCTGCAGTGTTCATAAGGTCTCCTCCTCTCACACCGCATGAAGATTTTTCATGGAAATGTCAAGGATTGGTGCAGAGTGAGTCAAAGCTCCGCTTGAAACAAAATCAACACCGATTTCACGGATCTTCTGAATATTTTCTTTTGTGATATTACCAGAGCATTCGGTCTGTGCTCTGCCATTGATCAGCTCAACCGCCTGTTTCATTACTTCCGGTGTCATATTATCCAGCATGATGATATCCGCACCAGCTTCTACAGCCTCTTTTACCTGTTCCAGTGTCTCTACCTCAATCTCGATCTTACGGACAAACGGTGCATACGCTTTTGCCATCTGTATCGCTTTGGTTACGCTTCCGGCTGCCCCGATGTGGTTATCTTTCAGTAAAACTCCATCTGAAAGATTATATCTGTGATTACATCCGCCTCCAACTCTTACTGCATATTTTTCAAATACTCGGCAGTTCGGGGTTGTCTTACGGGTATCCAGTAAAGTTACTTTGCTGCCTTCCAGAAGTTTCGCAACCTGTCTGGTATATGTGGCAATTCCACTCATTCTCTGCAGATAATTCAGTGCTACACGTTCTCCGGAAAGAAGGACTCGAATGTCACCTGTTACAGTTGCCATCAACTCACCTTTTTTTACTTCATCTCCATCTTTGCAGTGAAAATCAATCTCTGTTTTTTCATCCAGGATTGTAAATACTCTCGCATAAATGTCAAGTCCGGCAATTACACCGTCTTCTTTTGCGATAAGCTCTACGGTTCCTTTTGTTGCTGTCGGCATAACCGCATTTGTAGAAACATCCTCGCTTGTAATATCTTCCTGCAACGCCATACGGATCAGCTGATCAGCCTGCATTTTCATTGTAATTTCATTCATGACTCTTCTTCATCCTTTCAATTTCATTTAAAACCATTTCATGATAAACAGTCAGAACTGCGTCTCTGTCCTCATATGGTTTCAGATCTATGCTACCCGGTCTGCACGGATCTGGTTTTCTTCCAAATATGATATCATCTGCAGCGCGTCTTGCAAAGACCAGAGATTCAAGAAGTGAGTTGCTTGCAAGACGGTTTTTGCCGTGCACACCATTACAGCTTGTCTCACCGCAGGCATACAGCCCCTTCATGGAAGTACGGCTTCCAAGGTCAACCTTGATTCCACCCATGAAATAGTGCTGTGCCGGAACGACCGGAATCGGCTCTTTGCGCGGATCAAAACCTTCTTCTACACATCTGTGGAAAATATTTGGAAAATGTTTCATGATGGTTTCTTCTCCCAGTGGACGCATATCTTCCCACACAAAATCAGTACCGTCTTTTTCCATCTGTGCAAAGATTGCCTGGCTGAGCAGATCTCGCGGCTGCAATTCATTTGTAAAACGCTGTCCGTTTTTATCATACAAAAGTGCACCTTCTCCTCTGACAGATTCAGAAATCAGGAAACGGCGTCCTGGTTTATGAGAATAAAGAGTAGTCGGATGAATCTGTATATAATCCAGATGTTCGAGTACCACCTGATGTTTCATGGCGATTCCAAGTCCATCGCCTGCAATATGCGGGAAGTTGGTGGAGTTTTTGTAAAGACCTCCGAGACCACCACATGCCAGAACAACGTATGGTGCTCTGACCGGATATACTTCATTCTTCTCATCCATGACGATTACCCCGCCACAGACGTTGTCTTTGGAAATGATATCGACCATGGTCATATATTCGCAGATTTCAATATTGTCTCTTGTCAGTGCCTGATTCAGAAGAGTCTGTGTGATCTGTTTACCGGTAATATCTTCATAGAAAAGGATTCTCGGCTGAGAATGTGCTCCTTCTCTGGTGAAATCCAATTCTCCCGTCTCTGTTCGTTCAAATGTAACATTTCTCTGTAAAAGATCTCGAATAATACTGTTAGAGCTACGGATCATCAGCTCGACTGCTTTTGCGTCATTTTCGTAATGGCCCGCGCGCATGGTATCTTCAAAGTAATCATTATAATCTTCTTCTCCTCTGAGCATGCAGATACCGCCCTGTGCCAGAAAGGAGTCGGACTGATCCGCCTGCTGTTTGGTCAGCATCAGTACTTTCATTCTGGAAGGCAGATTCAGTGCACAGTAGAGACCTGCGGCTCCTGTTCCTACGATAATGACATCGTAATTTTCTTTCATTTTTGTTTCCTCGTACCGGTTGATGCCGGATTTTCTGTTGGGTTTTGTATTTTTATGTTTTCTGATTTGTGATTATACTACCCGACATGTTAGGTGTCAAGACACCTATGTATATTGGTGTAAAGAAATTCGTTGCACTATCCGTGCCTTCGCCCCTTCCCGGGAGAGAAATTAAATAAAAGCGAAAACAGATGGATAAATATAGTACCCGGAAACATCTGCAAGCGTTCGTCGTTGTACTTGAATATGTTCGGGCTGTGTTGGCAAAATCGGAAGCTCTGTCTGAGCGTAGCGAGTTTGCTGACGATTTTGACGTTCTTAACAGCCAGGTTATATTCTAGTACAACCGGACGATGAAGCCGTTTCCGGGTACTATATTTACTCACATCTGTTACACTTTTATCTTTTTCTCTCAGTACTATATTTCACTATCAACAGTTCCACACTCAGCACATCCTGCAGTCTTCCGGTCTTCACTGCCTCCTCCGCATCAACAAAATCCTCTTCTGCCTGTTCAAGCTCCTCAACACTGTAAGCTCTCGCACAGGCCAGTATATTTCTTGCCACAAAAGACGGTACGCCAAGTCTGGTTGCAATTTCGTTCTGAGATGACCCTTCCCCTGCCATTTTCTTTGCAAGGCACATCTGCCGGAACTGCTTCGACAGCAGGAACAGTATCCTCATCGGCGGCTCACGCAGCGTCAGAAGATCATTATACAGATCCAGTGCTCTCCTCTGATTTCGCTCCGTAACTGCACGAACCATATCGAAGATCTTATTCTCTGTCCGTGTTGTACAGATTTCCTCAATATCTTCTCTCGTTACAATATCCTGTCCCATGGTATATGTGATCAGCTTCTCCAGTTCCATACGGATATTTCCCATATCCGTACCGGTTTTTGTCAGAAAAAGTTCCATATCTCTGGTCGTGATCTTGCGACCTTCTCTCGCCAGAATACCTGCCGCCCAGCGCATCAGCGTCTTTTCATCCTGCTTTGCAAACTCTACAATGCGGCCGCAGTTTTTCACCGCCTTATACATACGGCTTCGTTTATCTACCTCTTCTTCAACAAAAACCAGCCTCAGGTAATCCGGCAGTGTCTTCATATAATCTGCAAGTTCATCACATTTATTCTTAAAAAATCCGGAGTTTTCCACAAGGACCACACGATGATCTGCAAAGAAAGGCATTGTCTCACAGAGGTCGATCATTTCACGCACCTCAATTCCTTTTCCTTCATATTTGGTAAAATTCATCGTATCATCATCCGGATTTAATGCATGAATCAGCTTTTCTTTGTACTGAATCTTCAGATACGCCTCCTCACCAAACAGAAGATATGCATTTTTGAATTTTCCTGTTTTAATGTCTTCCTGTAAATTTTTCACTTCCTGCGAAACCTCCTGAAAAATACCGTTTTCTGACGGAATGCCATCCACAGACAGCATTAATTATTCATTATCTGTTTAGTATAGACGATTTTGATTTTTTTCTCAATACCGTATCTCTGCTCACGGATGCACAAACGTATCCACCCATACCTCCTTACCATCGGTCTCTGCTGTCACAGCCCCTTCTTTCATTGTGTACCAAATCTTTGCCCCGGAATCTTCCAACCGTTCTATTGTCTCGCCAGACGGATGTCCATATGTATTTGTTGCAGAGCAGGAGACCACCGCAAGTTCCGGTCTCACCACATCCAGAAATTCCTGACAGGTGGAATATCTGGAGCCATGATGTCCCACTTTCAGAAAATCTACATCTTCCAGCTCCGGCAGAAGTTTTTTCTCCGTCTCTGTCCCGATATCACCGGTAAACAGCCCTTCAAAACCGCCATATATCAGTTCCACGACCATACCGTCTTCATTCGCATCTGTTCCTGCAGTCCCTCTATCCGGTGAAAGGAATCGAAGAGAAGCTTTTCCAAGCGCAATTTGTTCCCCTTTTCTTCCCTTCTGTACATTCACGCCTGCTGCCTGCGCTTTATCCACCAATTGCTGATATGCATCGTCCGGTTGTGTCCATTCCGGTAAGATCAGGTTCTTCACCCTGACAGAAGTAAGATGTGTCCTCATATAATCAAACAGTTCCAGCACACCACTGATATGGTCATTATCCGTATGTGAGATCAAAATAGCATCAATCACCCCAATCCCCCGATTTTTAAGGAATGGCAGAATCTGATAGCGTGCAATATTCTTCTTGTTACTGCTGCCGCCATCGATCAGGAAATTCTGCCCCTGTGGAAGCTGAATAGAAATACAGTCTCCCTGTCCGATATCAAGACAGGTGATCTGCAGATTTCCAGACGGATGATAAATGAGGATTCCCAGTCCAAGTATCAGCATGATTCCTGATATACCTGACAGTAACTGATATTTTCTCAGCCATCCTTTTCCTTCCCCATGATTCTTTCTTTCCTGCATGAATGCATGATTTCCCGCCCTTTTTCCAGTTGCGCCATTCCATGTGACAGTTCCCCGACTCATTCCCAAAATTCCAACTCCCAAAAACAGTAATACATAATATCCGGCACATTGCGATCCATGTACAGAACGGAATTCCTGCTGCCAGTTCGCAGAGTTTCTCATACAGAAAAAGCAGCACTCTTCCAGGCAGCACCACATAAACTGCAGCACTGACCGATGCTATTCCAACCGCAACTGCTGCAATTCCACTGACCAGTACTACACTGACTGTCGGCAGCACCAGCAGATTCAGAAAAAATCCGGCCAGCGAAATCTCTCCATAGATTCGCAGCATGATCGGAAAAGTCGTCATCTGCACAGCTATTGAGGATACCAGTGTTTTCATAACAGACACCGCCAGACGATTCTCCCTTCTAATGCATCCCGCCAATACCGGTGCCACTACACCAAGTCCGGCAACAGCCCCAAAAGACAGCCAGAATCCACTGTTGTACAGATTTGCAGGTGCATCCAGAAGTAAAAGGACCGCCGACACTGCCAGCGCCGTCAGCAGATCATAGGTTCTTCCTGCGATTCTTGCACCAACCGCCAACAGAAACATGCCTACCGCCCGCATGGCAGAAACACTTTCCCCGGTAAGGATTCCATATTGCAGAAGAACACTGAGCACCACCATCCCGGCAGACACATTTCCAAATCCGGCTCTTTTCAGCAGATCAAAAAATCCAATCCCCAGTACACTGATGTGAAGTCCGGAAATTGCCAGTATATGAATAATCCCCGCCATCTGGTAACGAATCTTAACTTCATCTTCTAGGTTATCTTTCTCACCAAGCAGCATTGCTTCAAAAATACCGGCATCTTCCTTTGCCGCAATATCCAGCGTCTGCATTATCTTACTTTTCAGATTCTGCATAAACTGACCATATCTGGAATATTTGCTGCTCCATGCCAGAACCGCACCGTTTTTCATAAAATAGTAGATTTTCTGGCAGGCGTAGAATTGCCTGGAATCAAATTCTCCAGGATTTCGTGGCTCAGGAATTTCTTCCAGTTTTCCCGAAATCTTAACAGTGGTTCCAATCGGGAACTCTTTATTCGATTTTAAAAATACTCTTAAATTTTTTATGGGAATTTGTTCTGATCCGACGATCAGACAGACATGTTTAAGATAGGCAGAAAGAGAATATTCCGTAGCCTGATATTGCTGCACCTCCCCGCAGATGACAGCTTCCGGATGTTTTTCAATATATAATTGTACAGATTCCGGCAAAGGATTTCCACTGATCCGTGCAAATCCCGCCAGATCCATCAACCATATACAAAACATCAGGATCAGGCATACAAGACACACCGGGCGTCTTTTCATAAGCCTTCCTTTCTGTATATAGAACACCGCAGGCTATTCCACCTGCGGCATTACTGCATCAGGACTACTTTGGTTCCTCGTCCTGTGCAATTAAATCTTCGTTTTTTTCATAAAATTTGTATAACGGCAGGCTGTCCTGGAAGTTCCCCTCTGTACTGCCTTCAATAGATATCTGAGCCCTGTCAACATCACAGGAATCTATAATAGAATTCACAACCGAATAAATGGAGATATTTTCTCCTACTTCCGGTGTTTCATCACGAAAAGTGCTGTTCATGTTAATATAACAGATCCTGTCCGATGTGATCACGCTCAAAACCAGAGAACTGTCTGGTATCGTTGCATAATGCCCTTCTTCCATCGGTCCCTTTGCAAGCTGCTCAAGCACGATACGTTCTTTTGGAAGAGATCTTCGATAATATACATTTCTGGTTTCTTTCACCAGATTTTTTCCATTTTTATCCGTAAAATACAGTGTAAAAGTATCATAACGATAGCTTTCTTTGTCTTTTCCGGTATATTGCGCAAATGTATCTGAAGTCATCTCTCCAACTTCCTGATTTCGCGAGTTGGTCAGTGGCTGACCTCCAACTGTAAACTGGACTTTATGAATATCCGGAATCTGCAAAAATGTCTGCACAACTCCGTCACGTGTCATAACCTCCCGGATCTTGCTCATTTTTGAGTATTCTTTACTGAAGTCTACGACAATCAGATCTTTCTGCACTTCATAAGAATTGATGGAAACATCTTCTGGAAGAAGGCTGATTTCCCCATCCGGTGCATCTTTGCTCCCAAGCTTCTGCATAAGATCTTTTACCATAAAATCTGCCGTCTCTTCTCCGGGTGAATATGGTTCTTCTCTGAGAACCGTCTCACTCTCGTTCAGATAATACAGATGGTACTTACTCTCATCCTGCGAATCCTTACTGCTTTTTGTCTCAATACTGCATCCGGCAAGTAAACTGCAAACCAGTGCTGCCAGAAGAAGTACTCTTATATATTTCTTCATCCGGCACCTCCTACGGAATATAAGATAACGGGACACGAACTGAGAATGTAGTTCCTTCCCCTTCTCTGCTGAATACTTTGATCACACCATGATGCATGGCAATCGTACTTCTTGTTATCGCAAGTCCAAGACCGGTTCCTCCGATCTCTCTGGAATGTGATTTGTCCACACGATAAAATCTCTCGAAAATACGGTCGATGGAATCCTCTGGGATACCCATACCGGAATCTGCTACCGTAACATAGAAAAACTTATGATCTGCGTCAAGTGACACACGTACCCAGCCATCATCTACATTGTATTTTATCGCATTTTCAACAAGGTTACTGATCGCAGATGTAAATTTCAGTTCATCCACATCCGCTTCCACAGGACGGAAACTGTCAAGGATCAGGTCAATATTGCGTTTGTCCGCGATCGGACGCAGACGTTTGAGAATATCCTCCAGAAGCTGATTGATATCCATATGACTGATCTGAAGATCTGCAGATTTCTTGTCCATTTTTACCAGAGTCAGAAGATCGGTAATAATACGGTTTTCCCTGTCAATCTCCGCTGTAATGTCACGCATAAATTCCTGATAAAGTTCTTCCGGAACTCCTTCCTGTCCGACAAGGGAATCTGCCAGAACCTTCATGGACGCAAGCGGCGTCTTTAACTCATGTGAGACGTTCGAAACAAATTCCTGGCGGGAATCGTCGAGCG
>OHKZ01000440.1_pt1 | contig 23255 bp, 19 predicted proteins | sample 1569011 | NCBI WGS metagenome assembly OHKZ01 (sample SAMEA3879564, study PRJEB24766) | human gut metagenome | biome: human-associated habitat; feature: feces | place: USA | collected 1985/1987
GCGGGGGACGCACTCCATGCTGGCAAGCTGGCTGCCTACGTCGTTCTTGATATGCTTCAGTTCCTCCGCGTCATCGCTCCATGCCATGACATTGAAGTGAGCCCGTACCGAGGTCAGCCCGTAGGAATGGGCTTCGTTCAGGTACTGGTCTATCCACTCGCGGTTGATGCTGTTGCTCCGGCTGTATCGGGAGAGCGACTGCATATTCCTCGCGGACTTCTCGAATTTCTGCAAATTTTCCTCGCTGTTGTCGATAATCACATACTGGTTGTAGATGTGGTTACAGGAAAGCAGCAGCCCCACGGGGGAGGCGAAGGAGAGGCGGCAGTCCGAACGGTCGGTGGAGAGTTTCTCGTAGCGGATGTCGGTAGCCACCTTTCCGGGCATATCCTCCGCGTTGGAGAGGGTGTGCAGGCACAGGCGGTTGTCACCGATGCGCATTTCCCTTGCCGAGAGGTCGATGTCCTGCAAGGCCGTGTCGCCTTCGGGCATGAGCGAGAAGTAACGCTCTATCAGCCCAGCGGACTTCTCCGTCCCGACAAGCTCGTCGGTGGAGAGGCGGCGCAGCCTGACAAAGCCGCTGTCGTTCATGATGCGCTCGAACTGTTCGGCGGCTTCCATGAACTTCCCGGCGGTTTCCCTGTCCAGCTCTTTCGGGATGATATGTCCCCGGCACAGCGTACTGAAGTTGCTCTGCATCCGGTTACGTTCCTTCGTCGTCTTGGTCAGGTAGAGATAGCAGGAGTGTTTCAGGTACGGACGCTCGTTGAAGTGTCGTTCAAAGGAGCGGCTCAAAAAGCTCATGTCATCCTTTTGCAGTTCCGGCTTGTAGCGTTCCTTGATGAACCAGTCCTGCTTATGCACGACGCAGAAGTCCGGCAGCACCTTGATAGCCTTGCACCAGCAGCCGTGTATTGCCTCGTACTCCGCGCCTGTCACGGTATAAAGCTCCGGCAGTTCCACCTCGAAAGCCACCGTGATGTCGGCGTCTTTGGAAATGATGCAGCCATGCTCCACCGACAGCAGCGGGAACTTGTTTTCCAGTGTTGTCATTTTGGATGTATTTCTCATGTCGTTTCTTCCTTTCGTTGCCGTTTGAATAATCGGGTGATCCGCCGCCGGTTGATAAGGTATCGGGGATGGCTCCTTGCCGCTCCCAATTTCATCAGCCCGTGTTCGCCGTACCGGGCGTTCAGCGCGAAGGTCTGCCATACGAGGACGGAAGACGATGCCGCGCCGAAGCCGATACATATCCACTGGTCGATGCCGACCATGTAGAGGATGACGAACAGGACGAAGAGAGCCAGCAGACCTCCGCAGAAGATGAAGAGGTACTGAGCCTTTAGACCCTTGAACTCAACCGGACGGCCGATACCCTTGTTTATCGGGTATTCAGCCATACATTGTTTATTAAAGGAAGAATGAGCGCAGGATAGTCGCAGCGACAATCAGGAAGATACAAGCCCCGAACCACGAAGCAGCGGTCTTCGAGGTGTCCGGGTCGCCGGAGGAAAACTTGCCATAGACTTTTACGCCTCCGATAAGACCGACCACCGCGCCGATGGCGTAGATTAATTTCGTGCCGGGGTCGAAATACGAACTCACCATAGAGGTGGCTTCGTTAATACCTGCCAGACCGTTTCCTTGCGCAAATACGGAGGCGGTTGCGGCAATCATGAGTGCCGCAGAGATGATGAACTTTTGTCTGATGTTCTTGTTCATAAACAGTTCTTGTTTTGTGCCGTCCAAAGGGTGGATAGTCCTTTTTCGGGCGGTTGATACTTGATTACTTTACTTTGGTTTAGTGGTTGCCCGTTTGTTTCTACGGACTTGGGTGTGTCCGTTGCGGATTGGCTGTACCTTGTACCGCCGTGCGCATGGGTGTCGTCATTTTACGTTTTCATTTCCATTCTTTTTTAGCTGTTATACATAGTTTCGGAAGTCGAACTCCTCGATGTTGTCGGGAATCACGAACACCTTTTCCTTTTGTTGTGTCACGGTCATGTTCACCGTGTCCACGAAAACTGCCATCGCCTTTGCAAGCCTCTCGCTCATTGTATCATCGGTCAGGCGTTCCGTTATTCTTGTGAAAAGCTCTGTCCCGTCCAGTTCCGTCATGACCTTTCCGGCGTGTCGCATTTCCTCATCGGATGGTGATTCCTTCCGTATGGTGCGTACTGCCATGTCAATATCCTCGAAGCTGCTTCCCGAAGCCTGCTTTTTGTCTGGTTCTTCATCCTCCGGTTCATCTTCTCCGTACTCCAGTTCCGAGGGCGGGATGCTCGTGAAGGTTTCATCGAGTTTGTCCTCCGGTACTTGTGTCGGGCGTGAGACGGTTTCCGTGTTTCCGTCGTCAAAAGTAGCCTCTTCCTCCGACAGCTCAATGCCTTTTTCCGAAGTGGCGGCTTCTTGCGCCAGTATGGCAGCGGTTGTCCGGGTCGATGCCATCTTGAAACGGCTCTTGCCAATGATGTCCGAGGTGTCTGCGTGAGGTATTTCCTTATCCTTTCCTTGCTCTGCCACTGTACTGTCCAATGATCGCCACAACCCGGCAATATGTCTGAAGAAACGGATGAGCTTCGTGTCCATGATGCGGTCATAAAACAGCAGGAACAGGAACCACACGTTGCAAGCAACCGATACGATTAAAAACGCCTTTGTCATAATCTTACTTTTTGGGCGTTTTCAATCTGTTCCATGTACTGCTGCCCGTATTGCCGGAAATGGTCGCGGAGGATGTTGTCCACGAACTTGCCGATGCTCAAACCGTTTCCCATCCGACTGGCAACGATAGTGACTTTCTCATGAATTTCTCGGCTGATGTATATACATTGCCGCGTTTTGATTTCCGATGCTTCCAAGAAAACAGAGAGCGGCTTGCCCCTGCCTTCATCCTTGCGGAAGTCGCTGCCGGTCTTTTCCTGACCGTATCCGTTTGCACACTTTGCTGCATTGGCAGCGGTTCTTTCACTCTTTCCTGTTTGCAGGCACTCAGCCTGACGGTTCTTCTTTGTTCTTTTCATACTTCTTTGTTGTTTTTGGGGTATTTATAAATTATAGGATTCCATGTGCCGTTTGAACGATTCGGCTATCTCGTCTTGGAACAGCGTGAAATGGTGTGTCAGCACGTTGTCAAGAAAAGCCGCGATAGTCACCTCGTTGCCACCGATTACATGAAGCATCTTCTGTATGCGGTCGTGGTACTCCTTGCGGATATAGACCTGCTTGCCGAGTCTTGCCGTGACGTTGGACCCGCATATGAATACGGTGTCATAATCCAATTTTTCCGGCTTGCTGTTCCTGCGCCTGCGTTCCGGCTCCTCTTTGGAGTGCGAGGCAGGTGGAGAAACGGCTTCCTGTATCGCTTCTTTCGGAGGTGGAGAAGTAGCGTTTCCGTCCGTGCTTCTCGCTTCCGGCGGAATGCTTGTATCGTCCAGTCGAAACGAGTTGATTACGGCTTCGCTGTCGATGTCCTCGATTCTTGTTTTCTTTGCCATGCCATTCAGTTTTTGATGATGCCGAGAATCTCATCGACGAGTTTGTCGAGGTTGCTGCCGCGTACCAGTATTTTGTCCGCCGGAAACGCCGTGGAGCGGAATACTGCCTTGCGTTCTGCCGCCGTCTCCTTGCGGAAACGCTTGCTGTCCGGCAGATGTGTTTCCAGAATGGACAGGGCGAACTCGGCACAGACCTTGTCGTATGCTTTGTAAAGTTCCGTCTTTTCGCGCCCGTCCACCATGTTCCACACGAGGTAAATCCCTTTGATACCGGACTTGCCCGTGCTTATCATCTGTTCGTTGATAACGGTGGCGAACTTAATGGAACTCTCCATCACCACACGGTCGGCGATGATGGGCGTGAAGATGTAGTCCATTTTGGAAATGGTCTGCACCACATCGGCATTGTTGATGGTTCCCGGCAAGTCGAAGAACACGAAATCAAGGTCGGGCTGCGCTGCCACCAGATTTTCGGCAGTCTTTACCGCATCTTCCGCACGGCTGCATCTGATGGTGTACGGGTTCTTCTTCAGCCGTTTGAGCTGCTCATACGCCATCACCTTGTAATGCCCGTCCTCCATGACAGCTTTCATGTCGCGCTTGCGCATGTCATGGATACTGTACTGTGGAAAATCGCAGTCCACCACGGCTACGTTGTAGCCTTTCACATAGTGCAGGTAGCTTGCTACAAGCACCGTCAGGGTTGTCTTACCCGCTCCACCTTTCTGCGTGGAGATTGCCACATAAGTTGCTTCTTTCATTTGTTTGATAATTTATTTGGTTATACATCTGTCCGGTGGCGGTAGCGTATTGCCATTAGTACGTACGCACGCGCTCCCATTCATTTATTTATTCACTCCTTAATCCGGCTGTGCCTATGGGTAATCATCGGTTTGTCCAACCGCCCATGCTTTTATCCGTCCGCATGGACGTGTGCTTGGAAAACTGTCTGAATACATACACCTGTTTTCAACCGTTTGGATTGATGCCCGGATTGGTGTCCGAACATCCGGCGGAAGGAGTGTATTTTCAGTCCCACATCCGAATCACGCTGCAAATAAACAAGGATATTTTGGAACTTGTATTACTTCTCCGGCAAGTGGCAGCACGTTGCGTCGGTTGGCACTGATTGTCCGGGTCAAGCCCCTGTCCGATACCGCTTTAAGGGCGTAACTTTGCACCCGAACGGCAGGGTTCGCCGCAGGTGGCGCAGCCCGGAGTTTGAAAGGCATTCCCCCAATCCGTCCCCGACGGATTTTTATGTTCACCTGAACATAGCAAGGTATGTTTTCAGCCGCTCAAAATATTTTGAGCATCCCGGAAAACGCCTTGCCCTTGCAGGGGGCGGGCTTACCCTCCGAAGTCGGGAAGCCTCTCAAACCTACGGTGTCTGTGCCATGAAGCGGCGGCTTATGCCGTCAAACCGCTAAATCCAAAGTAATATGAGTGAAAAAAAAAGAAACAAAGGCGGGAGAAATCCCAAACTCGATCCGGCGGTGTTCAGATACACCGTCCGTTTCAGCGAGGAGGAACACAACCGTTTCCTCTCCATGTTCGAGAAGTCGGGCGTTTACGCCAAGTCGGTTTTCCTGAAGGCGCACTTCTTCGGGCAACCGTTCAAGGTACTGAAAGTGGATAAAACGCTGGTGGATTACTACACCAAGCTATCTGATTTTCATGCGCAATTCCGCGCAATAGGCACGAACTACAACCAAGTCGTGAAGGAACTGAGGCTGCATTTTTCCGAGAAAAAGGCGATGGCGTTGCTCTACAAACTGGAGCAACAGACCGTCGAACTCGTGAAACTGAGCCGCCAGATTGTGGAACTGTCTAAAGAGATGCAGGAAAAATGGTCGCAAAAATCAGCGTAGGAAACTCGTTGTACGGCGCACTTGCCTACAACGGGGAGAAGATCAACAAGGAGGAAGGGCGGCTCCTGACGACCAACCGCATCTACAATGACGGTACGGGAACGGTGGACATCCGCCGGGCGATGGAGGACTTCCTCGCCCTAATGCCCGTGCGGTCGAAGGTGGAGAAGCCGGTGGTGCATATCTCGCTCAACCCGCATCCCGACGATATGCTGACCGACACCGAGCTTCAGGACATCGCGCGGGAGTATCTGGAGAAGATGGGCTTCGGCAACCAGCCCTATATGGTGTACAAGCATGAGGACATAGACCGCCACCACCTGCATATCGTGACGGTGCGGGTGGACGGGGACGGCAGGAGCATAGACACCCGAAACAACTTTTACCGTAGCAAGCAGATAACCCGCGAGCTGGAACGGAAATACGGGCTGCATGACGCGGAACGGAAAAGCCGCCGTACCGATATGCCGCTGCATAAAGTGGATGTTTTGGCGGGCGATGTGAAGAAACAGGCGGGGAATGTGGTAAAGGAACTTAACCGCCGTTACCGTTTCCAGACGATGGGCGAATACCGCGCCCTCCTTTCCTTATATAATATGACGGTGGAGGAAGCGCGGGGCAACGTGCGCGGACGGGAATATAATGGGCTGGTCTATTCCGTTACGGACGACAGTGGCAACAAGGTCGGCAATCCTTTCAAGTCCTCGCTCTTCGGGAAGTCCGTCGGCTATGATGCCGTACAGAGAAAGTTCGCCCGTTCAAAAACGGAAATCAAGGACAGAAAACTCGCCGACATGACGAAGCGCACCGTCCTTTCCGTACTGCAAGGCACGTATGACAAGGAGAGGTTCATTGCCACACTCAAGGAGAAAGGTATTGACACCGTGCTGCGCTATACGGAGGAAGGACGCATCTACGGGACCACGTTCATCGACCACCGAACAGGATGCGTGTTGAACGGCTCACGCATGGGCAGGGAACTGTCCGCCAACGCCTTGCAGGAACACTTCACGCTGCCATACGCCGGACAGCCGCCGGTTCCGCTTTTCATTACCACGGAGGGTCAGGAGGAAACGCAAGCTCCGTCCACTCCCGAATACGGAAGGGACTTGGACGGCATGGGCTTGTTCTCTCCCGAAGGCCCGGCAGTGGACGCCGAGGAGGAAGCCTTCATCCGGGCGATGCAGCGCAGGAAGAAAAAGAAGAAGCGCAAGGGCTTGGGAATGTAATCAGTCAGACAAAGTATCAACAATCAAAACAATTTCAAGGTATGTCACAACAAGAAGACGATTTGAGGGCATTGGCGAAAATCATGGATTTTCTGCGTGCCGTGAGTATTATTTTAGTGGTCATGAACGTGTACTGGTTCTGTTATGAAGCCATACGGCTCTGGGGTGTGGACATCGGTGTGGTGGACAGGATACTGATGAACTTCAACCGCACGGCGGGGCTGTTCCGTTCCATCCTCTACACGAAACTATTTGCCGTCCTCCTGCTTGCCCTGTCCTGTCTGGGGACAAAGGGCGTGAAGGGCGAGAAAATCACGTGGGGGAAAATCTGGGCGGTCCTTGCCGTGGGCTTCGTGCTGTTCTTCCTCAACTGGTGGATACTGGCCCTGCCATTGCCGGTGGAGGCGGTGACAGGACTGTATATCCTGGCCGTTGGTGCGGGCTATGTATTCCTGCTGATGGGCGGTCTGTGGTTGAGCCGCCTGTTGAAGCACAACCTCATGGATGATGTGTTCAACAACGAGAACGAGAGCTTCATGCAGGAAACGCGGCTTATCGAAAGCGAGTATTCGGTCAATCTTCCGACACGGTTTTACTACAAAAAGCGTTGGAACAATGGCTGGATCAATGTCGTGAATCCTTTTAGGGCTTCCATCGTGTTGGGTACTCCGGGCAGCGGTAAATCCTATGCAGTGGTAAATAATTTCATCAAGCAGCAGATAGAAAAGGGCTTCTCGATGTATGTGTACGACTTCAAATTCAGCGACTTGTCCACGATAGCATACAACCATCTGCTGAACCACCCGGAGGGCTACAAGGTGAAACCGAAGTTTTATGTGATAAACTTCGATGACCCGCGACGTTCGCACCGTTGCAATCCCATTCACCCGGACTTCATGGAGGATATTACGGACGCTTATGAGAGTGCGTACACCATTATGCTCAACTTAAATAAAAGTTGGGTGCAAAAGCAGGGCGACTTTTTCGTAGAATCGCCCATCATCCTTTTCGCGGCTATTATCTGGTATCTCAAAATTTTCCAGAACGGCAAGTATTGTACATTCCCCCATGCGATTGAGTTCCTGAACCGCCGCTATGAGGATATTTTCCCGATACTGACCTCTTACCCGGAATTGGAAAACTATCTTTCTCCGTTCATGGACGCATGGCTCGGAGGGGCTGCGGAGCAGTTGATGGGGCAGATAGCAAGCGCGAAAATCCCTTTGTCAAGGATGATTTCCCCGCAGCTCTATTGGGTGATGTCGGACAGCGAGTTCACGCTGGACATCAACAACCCCGAAGAACCGAAAATACTCTGTGTGGGCAACAATCCCGACCGTCAGAATATCTACGGGGCCGCTCTCGGTCTGTATAACTCCCGTATCGTGAAACTCATCAACAAGAAAGGGATGCTGAAGTCGTCGGTCATCATCGACGAGCTGCCCACGATTTATTTCAAGGGGTTGGACAACCTTATCGCCACCGCGCGAAGCAACAAGGTTGCCGTGTGTCTGGGCTTTCAGGATTTCAGCCAGTTGGTGCGCGACTACGGTGATAAAGAAGCGAAGGTCGTGATGAACACCGTCGGCAATATCTTTTCCGGTCAGGTGGTGGGTGAAACCGCCAAGACGCTTTCCGAACGCTTCGGTAAGGTGTTGCAGAAACGGCAGTCCATTTCCATCAACCGGCAGGATGTTTCCACCTCCATCAACACGCAGATGGATTCACTCATCCCGCCGAGCAAGATTTCCGGCTTGACGCAGGGTATGTTTGTCGGTTCGGTATCCGACAACTTCAACGAGCGTATCGAGCAGAAGATTTTCCATTGCGAGATTGTCGTGGATGCCGAGAAGGTGAAGCGCGAGGAGAAAGCCTACAAGAAAATCCCCGTCATTACCGACTTTACGGACGGGGACGGCAACGACCGCATGAAGGAAACGGTTCAGGCGAATTACAGGCGCATCAAGGAGGAAGTGAAGCAGATTGTTCAAGAGGAACTGGAACGTATCGCAAATGATGAAAACTTGAAACACCTGTTGCAGCAGAAATAACAGATTCCTTTATATATGAAAAAGGGGATGTGTCAAAACACCCAAAATATGAAAATTACCCCTGTCACAGATATCTGTAGCAAGGGTAATTTTGTTAAAAAGAGAGTTTTGACACCCTCTTTTTATTCTCAGATTTGAGATGCTTGTTGATGGTGGTAATGGCAAGCATCAGCAAATAATTTTTCAGTTCTGTATCGTATTTAAGCAGTATGCTGTATTCTTCGGCAAACATTCTCAACAGTCTGGTTCTGAGTTTCGACATTTCTTCACCGAAAGGTATCTGTCGGTTTTCTTGCCAATACTCAATCACTACGGAAGATACCAGCCACTTGAACTCGGATTTCATCTCTTTGCCGAGTTTCTTGAAGCGGATTTGTTCGCTAATTGGCGGCTCGTTGTATGGCATTATGTCTGCCGGGTCATAAACGGATATACTGCCGATACCATAATCCATGATTATCGGTAAATCAGTTTTTACATCATTCTTATGTTTCTTCTTTTTAGCCATACCCGTTATTGTTGCAGGAAACCTTTACCTTTATCAGTAAGATAGTATTTCTGTTGCGGACTCTTGGAGCCTATGGGATAAAGTGAAAGGACCAAACCGGAATTTATTGCCGGATGGATATAGTTCTTTAAGAAATTCCTTTTATCTTTCATTCCCGTTTTCTCCATGATTTCTTTAGCAGAGAGAGTGTTGTTCCCAATAGCAGACAACAGTTTTCCTAACTGTGGGGTTACTGTGGGGTTACTATAGGGTTGCTGTGGGGTTACTGTGGGGTCTTGTCCTACTGTAGTTCTTGTATAATGAAACACAATCCATACAGCATTGCCGTCGGTATGAAACTCCGGATCCGGAATACCGACACGGCGACATTCGTTTACCATAAGGGCTATGCCACGTCCCCAACTCTCCAATACTGCACTTTTGTACAGCACATTGGCTACTATCAGATTTTGTGGTTCGGAATTGTGGCCACCCAACAGTTTCTCAATGGTAATATCAGGCGGAAATGTTCCGCTGTTTTCAATCTCCACGCGGTCATCATAGATAGCAATCCCGACTGAACTGCCGGGGCGATGGTAAACACGATGTGCAAAAGCATTTATGCAACATTCTCTCAATGCCTTATATGGCACATTCAGTTCCTCTTCTCTGTACAAACCTTCAATTTTACCGGAAAGGGACAAATGCTTGAAGAAAAATGCCATTGCAGCATCCAGCAAGTTGAATATATTGCCTGTCACACGCTGATTATCTAAAAATTCATCTTTTGTCGTTCCTTTGAACCGGGCTAAACGGAGCAGACATTGGGGATAATGGTAGAAGTTTCGTCCGAATAGGACAACGGAAGCATTGTTCAGCTTTCCATCATTCAACAAGTCAAATTTTTCAAGGATGGTTCGGACATCCTCCTGCATAGAACCTTCCGGCAAACGTCCGCCTCTGATTCCTCCACGTACTGCGCCCAAGATTGCCGTTTCGTCAAGGTCGGATATTTTCAAGCTGGGATTTTGCATGGAATCCCAAGCATAGGTTCCGCCTCGCTGCATAACCAACAGGTTGTATATACCCTGCGGCATGGCAGATGTAACGCTCTCTATCCGTTGATAAGCCCTCCCCTTATAGGTGAACGGGCGCATATATCGTTGTTCTTCCGCTGATAAAGCTATAACACTTTTGTTCGTTCCCGGAATGTCTGTATAGGATATATCAATGGTCGCAAACGGCTCGATTCGTCTGATGGTTTCCGCAATATCGCGCTTCGTCTTGTCGCTCACTTCCTGACCGATAATCTTTCCCTTGTCGGTTACACCGAACAGCACCGTGCCGCCCGTACCGTTCAGGAAGGCACAAAGAGTTTCCATTCCACGCTCCAACTGCCCGGTAGTTTCTTTGAACTCAACTGTCCCGCCTTCGGCTCCGGCAATCAGTCCGTTCAATATTTCGAGGTTATCTATTTTCATCCGTCATTGATTAATACTTGCAAAGTTAATGATTTTAATCGGCTTTCCGGCAGATAATAGAGTGATTGTAAATGAAGAAGGATAAGAAACCGTATAATCCGGCCGCTTATCCTTTGTTTGGCATTCGTTTATCTCCTCATCCGCTCCAATTCATCGTCATGTCGCATCTTCGCGTTCAGTTTGTCCTGCATCTTTTCAAGGAAGTAGGTGCGACTGTCGCTTTTCCTGCGTTTGATGTCCGTATAGAAGCGGTAGCAGTCTTTGGACTCCACACCGAAAAAGGAATAGAGGACAGGGGCAAGCTCTTTCAGCGAAGCCTTGCCGCCATTGATGCAGCCGGTGGCGTAGAGGGCATAGATTAGCTCTACCAACTCGACGGCATTACCGGTCCATTGCAGGGCTGGGACTGTGGCTTTGGTTTCGGATGTGGATGTTAGTGGTGGCACGGAGGTAATTGCAGAAGCGGATACTATCTTCTGCATCTTTCGGATGAAGGATAACGCCTTGCGGATATACACAGTGACGACATTCTCCTCCGATACCGACAAGTTCTGTGGATGGTGCTGTAATTCGATTTCGGCAAAAGCCAACGCCACAATAATATGCTTGGCATCATTGCCGCCGTAGCACAGGTTTATTACTTCCTGCACGAATCCGCCGTATGCCGTTTCCGTGCTACCGTTGTCTTTTCCGTTTATCATGGCGAAAAACTGTGTTTCCGCCAGTATGAGATGGTTCATCATCTTTTCTGTTTTGAGGGTTTACACTTGTTTATCAGTGTGCGCACACTGATATATGGTGCAAATCATAGCCCTAAACACGAGAAAAGATTGTGAGAAAATTGTACTACATTGTTTTTCAGAAAGATAAAATTCAAAAATAATTTTATCCTTGATTGCATCCCTTGTGAAATGTGTTCAGATTCTGAACATGTGTTCACTTTCTGAGCACGGAAATCCCGCCAAGATGTTCATAATCTGAACATTTTATGCCCGTGGCTCTTTATGATAGGTAAGCCGGATTACTCCGTCCCTATAAGTTTTGTTCTCCATAAGCCGCCAGTCATTCATAGGTAGTGCTGACTTGAAAAAATGCGCTCCGTTTCCGTCGATGGTTGGAACAACGTATAGTATGATTTCATCTATCACGTTCATCCGTAACAGTCCGTTGGCATATTCGGTATTCCCGGCAGTTACTTCCAACAAATGGCAAATGCTTCCACCTTCCTCCCTCCATTCTTGAAGCACGGATACCGAATAGTCGGATGTCAGCTTATACAGGGCATTGGCACGTATTTCATCCATACCGTAATCTTCGGTTTGAAGCAACCGCTTCCGGGGATGCAGTTTCATCGGACAGCCATCTATTGAGATAACGGCAAGTAATTGTATTTTCGCCATAACGTATTTTCTTTCCTTTTTGGCGAGGCAAAAAAGTAGCGTGCAATTCACACTACTTTCAAGCGATGGCTCTGGTAAAGCCTTTACGGAGAGTACGTGAATGCACGCTATGCGTAAGCATAGCATAAGCATCACGCAATCGTCTCCGTAGTTTCAATTTACCAGATTTTCGCTCGAAACGCCTTGCGGTCTTATGTCTATATCATCGGCGAAAAGTTACCCGATCGCCTGCTATTTTCTGAAATACAATTGCAAAGTTAATCAATTATTGCCATTTACAGCCATACTCCGGTCAGTTTTCTTCATTCAATCCATACTCTACCAATTTATTATACAGCGTTGTCCTGCCGATACCCAGTATCTTTGCAGCCATTTTCTTGTTACCGGCTGCTTGTTTCAAAGCACGCAGGATACGTCCTCTTTCTTCATCCCCGCTCTTCAATGTAAAACAAGCGGAAGTAGCGGACGGTTCATTGTCAAGTTCCAAATCGGCTTCGGTTATCATATCGCCTTCTGATTGCAGGACTGCCGTCTGTATCTTCTGTTTCAACTCGCGCACGTTGCCCGGCCACGCATGGGCGAGCAGGGCATTACGGGCAGATGCGGCAAACCCTTTTACTTCACGTTCCAACTCACGGTTTGCCATTTCACGGAAGAACTCGGCCAATGGCATGATGTCTTCCGGGCAGTCGCGCAAGGGCGGCATGGTTATCACATACTCCTGCAAGCGATAGAGCAAATCCTGCCGGAACCGCTTTTCCGTTACGGCTTTCTGCAAATCCTCGTTGGTTGCAGCCACTATCCTCACGTTGGCTGTTTTGTCCTCCTTTGCACCGACGGGACGGTAACGGCGTTCCTGTATGGCGCGGAGCAGCATCTGTTGCATCTCCATTGTTAGGTTGCCCACTTCGTCAAGGAACAGCGTGCCGCCATCCGCTTCCAGAAAATACCCCGTCTTGTTTGCTTCGGCACCAGTAAACGCACCCTTGACGTGTCCGAAGAAGGCGGATTGTATCAATGACGGGGACAAGGCTCCGCAGTCCACTGCCACAAAAGGTTTATCGGCAAGTTTGCTTTGTTGGTGTATATGTTGTGCGATATGTTCCTTGCCCGTACCGTTCTCGCCCAGTATCAGCACGCTCATCCGGGTGGTGGCTACAAGGCGCACACGTTTCTTGATTTTCTGATAGGCTTCGCCCTGCCGGACGAATATCGGAATGTTCCATTGTAGTCGCTTTTCATGTTCTTTTTGCAGGGTGCGGATAAGCGGTATCAGTTTATCCTCCAACAACTGTTTCTGTATGTAATCCTTTGAGCCGAGCTTCATACTTTCCACTGCCGTATGCACCTCCCCGTAATTGGTCATAACGATAAACACCTGCTGTTTGTCGTTGGCACGCATCCACCGTAACAACTCTATGCTTTCACCGTCGGGGAGGCGTAGGTCGGCAACGACAATATCATCCACCTCTGACTTTGCCAATAGTTTCTTGGCAGTGGCAAGATTATATGCCGACATAGTATCGAAGCTGTCTTTCTTCAGCAGGTTGCAGACATAATCGTTATAGACGGGGTTGTCCTCAATCACAAATACTTTCATCCGACAACCTCCTTTCCTTTTGCGCAAGTTCTATGATAACTGTTCCCATACGAAGCATGGCATCCACGCATTTCCGCAATTCCATTTCGGAACATTCAGATTCTTGATGCAGCAGTTCATACAGGTTCCACAAGGGTTTGTCAGCACGGATAACAGCCCATGAACTTCGCTGACGGTGCATCCATTCGTCCAATGCCTTGCGGTCATTCCTCTCCATGATTTCCCGGACAGCCTGCATATCCTTTTCTGTTTCGGTTATCAAACGGTCGAGCATCGCCCGTTTGTCACCATATGCAAGCAGAGAGGACAAGTCGGGAAGTTCATCCTTGTCCGTACTTGTCAAAAGGCATTTGTCTGATACAGCAACCAGTTCGGAAATGGAAAATGGCTTGAACAGGCAGGCGGTAAATCCATTTTCCAACAGCTCCTCTTCGCTGCAACTGCCGGAGGCGGTCGCCACGACAATGGGAATCTCTTTCGAGTTGCTGACACTTGACGAGCGTAACAACTCCAACACCTCATAGCCGTTAATCTCCGGCATTTTCATATCGGTTATCATGAGGTCGTATGTGTGCTGCCGCATGGCTTCCATTGCATCGCCAATAGTGGTGAACGTGTCGCAATGCACACCTATACCAGCATACATTTCCTTTGTCATGGATAATACCATCGGATTGTCGTCCAATACGATGACAGAATAAGGTCTTTCTATATGAGCCAGACTTTCTGCGGCTGTCTGTTCTTCAATACCAATATCGGCAGTGTTCATTGGCAACTCCACAGTAAAACGACTGCCTTCTCCTTTTTCGCTTTCCAAGCGTATAGTGCCGCCAAGCATCCCGACTATCTGTTTCACAATGCTTAACCCCAATCCGAAACCGTCTTGCGTGGCGGCGTTGGAAAGCCGCTCGAACGCTCCGAACACTCGCTGTTGTTCTTCCGCACTCATGCCGGTTCCGGTGTCCTCTACTACAAGGGTCAGCCTATTGCCGTCATAGCTTATGACAAGTGAAACGCTTCCGGCATTCGTGAACTTGACGGCATTGCCCAGCAGGTTGTCGCATATCTGTATGATGCGCTCCTTGTCGCCATTCAGGATAATACCCTCCGGGCACTCGATGGTAAGTTTAAGATCTTTTGCTTCTGCTTGTTGCGTAAACTCCGTTTGCAACAGCTCCGCGATGTTTTCCAAACGAAACGGACGGACATTCGCCTGTTCCTTGCCGCTGTCCAAGCGGAAGAAGTCAAGCAGGGAGTTGAGCATGTCGGTCATTCTCTTGGAGGCTTGCAGGATATTGTCCACATAACCGCTTATCTTTTCTTCTTCGTTGTCCTGCATCAGTTCCGCATATCCATGTATGGCAGTCAGTGGTGTGCGTAGCTCGTGGGTGATGGTGTGCATCGCTTTCTTGCGTGAGGCTATCAACGATTCGTTTTGTTTTACTGACTTTTGCAGTTGCCCGATTAAATCTGTTGTCTTACGTTTGTACTGCTTGATGCGGGTGGCATAGCGGTGAATGATGATGTATGAAATAATGAGCAACAGCAGCATGACACCCGTTATGATACCTACCTGCAAGAACGACTTTTCACGCATAGCGGATATTTCCGCCTCACGTTCCTGCAAGTCAGCCTGCACCTTGTGGTCCATCTGCTGGATAAGGGTTTGCAGTTGGCGGTTCAGTTCCGCATTGCGGCTGGCAAGGCTGTCGGCATATTCCGACAGACGATGGCTTTGGGCACGTTGTTGCGCTATCATATCACGGTTCAGTGTGTAGAGCATCGTGGTGGTCGTCGTCGGAGGTGCTTCCTGTTTCTTGCCGAACAACCCGAGAAAACCTTTCCTCCTCTGTTTCTTCGGCTCTTCCTGCCTGCTCGTTTGCACTATCACCGGCACCTGCTTGGCTATCCGGCGGTTGATGTCCGCCTGTTGTTCCAGAGCCTCCATGATGGCGCACAGCCGCTTTTCCTTGTCCTCCAGCAAGTGGCGCACGCTGTCTATGCGCACCGATTCGTAATGGCTCTTGAAGCGGCAAAGCATACTATCCACCGTCATCCGTTGCCGCCGGTATGCCGCCACATCCTTATCGTCCCATTCCAGCACCGACTCGCCCAAAAGTGACAACTCCACCACACCCACATACGCATCGTGTGTTTCCTTGCGGAAGCGGTTGATTTCACGGTTCTCCCGTTCCAGCAACTCCAAGTCGCGCCATTCTCCGAGCCACGTGCAGATGATGCCGCCCACCAGCAGGACTATCAACAGATAGCCTGCGGCAAGCAGCTTGCGGAAATGCTTGGTAGTGGTAACGAATTGTTCGCTCATTTGCTGTTTGTGTAAATACCGTTATTTAAAATACGCATATAGGTCGTGGAACTTCGCAGGTTCATGGATGAGAATGGCGGCCATGCTGCCTATGACCGCCACCAGAATTATATATCCGAATAGAATTCTACTCCTCAATGAAACAACCATTCTTCCCTTATTTACAATTGTTATAATTATTAAGGCATCTGACCACCGGCGATAGATGGAATTTCTGTTAGTATGGGATTTCTCGGGATTGAGTTAAAAATTCTTTGGCCACGTATGGCTTGACTTGGAGGAGCGTTTTCATTTACATCAAGCCGATAACATCTATCGTTAAATGTTATAATTCCCCAAATACCAATTGTTCCTGGGATTCTCGCCAATCCTTCAGTAGGTTTAAAAAGAACAACATTATCTATTATTTGATTTTTAACCGCCCAATTCCATGATGTTTTAATACTATTGTTAGGCGTTGGAATATGAGCAACATACCTAATGCCATTGTGCCTAAAACTGGCCATATAACACCCCGAAAAACCTGAACTTAAAGTATCTATGCCATTTGAAGCAACGACTGCTATTCTATCCGCAATATATATGACACAGGCATAGTCTAATCTAAGAAAACGATAGTTACGGGTATATCCTTTTATTTGAAATGTCAAATCACTTTGCGTGACAATCGGAGGGGTCAAACCTACATTATAAATATTTTGATAATGAAACCGTGCAATATTTGTCATTACTGCTTGACTGTTTGGCAATCTTAATGCTTGAATCAAATTCATATATTTACTTACTGTTACTTTCGTTTGTTATAGGCTCGATACATGATGCCATTATATCCATCAGTTTAGACAGACCTTCGGTCTGCGGCTGCTGACTGGCTGTCACATGTATCTGGTATTTTGCCGTTTGGTTGGTCATGCGGGTGTTCTCGCGGGCGGTCGTGACTTTGCCGCTGATTTCCGCATTTATAAACCAATGTTTTGCAGAAGCTTTTGCCTCTACTTCTGCGTTGGTAGTGCTTTTTACGTTTGATGTATCGGTAACCTCCATCTGGAAATCGACATCCACGCGATCTATGAGCAGGGAAGGAATAGGCACCAATCCTATAAACGGAGCCTTGACACTTTGTGACATTGTTGTCATTTTTCCATCCTGCTGTATCGGTCTTTCGACATCGAATTCCAATATACGCGCTTTATTGCCGCTTTTACCATCAAATGCAATTTGCTGGTAGAAATTCCATGCTGTCGCTGCCAATTCCTGTTGTGCTTCGGCTGCTGCAATAAGTGGAGCTGCAATAAGTTCCCGCATGGGAAGCCCCTTGAATTTGTCAGTCACGTTTGAATCTGCTTTAAGAACTGGAGAAGTTTCTCTGTTTTGAGTCTCTTCCAATGCAGCGGAGATAATTTCTTTCGCCTGTCCGCTTACATTTTCATTCAAGTTTTCCGCATTTTCTTGTTGCCCTTGGTTCTTTATTTCTTCTGCCATAACATTTGAATTTTAAAATTGTTAGATATTTTTTACAAAATCGTCAATAATTCGGGAAATACTCTCCGGAGTCTCCTGAACCTTAAAATTGACGCAAACCTCCATGACATCATCCGCATCCGGTTTTATGTTGCTCATCTGCATCTGGAGATTGGCTCTGTGCGGACTGGATAACAGCAAGTTGTTTTCCGGGATCTGTGATTCCACGCTTCCGACCTTCGCCTTGAACTTTATCTGCACATTATCCATTGCAAGATAATGATGGGATATCAAGGCTATAAGTGGAATATCAATAGTCTTGTCTCCAACCATGATTTTTTTCGATTGGAACGTATTTGCGTTATTTGCATTTGTTCCTTCAAAAAGTCTGGTCAGATTTTGTATCTGATGATTCTGTAATGTATCTTGTGCACAGTTTACGGCGTACTGCAAACCATTCATAATATCAGAGAATGAATTGGTTTGAACACTGTCCGGCTCATCGTCATTATTTTTCTTGCCTCTGTGAAAAAGTCCCATGTTTTTTATTTAATTACTTGATTTGTTGTCTTTAATGAGCACCAATCTTGACAATGTCCGGCTTACAGCTTCCATATTTACACTGGAGTCTATATTATTATTGACAATGCCTTGATGCCAAAACCAATATGGTGGATTCTCCGTGTGTTCCATCACGTCCTCCTTTTTTTATTGGGGTTATACTTCGGTTAATGTTTGTTGCGGGCGGAACTTTTCCGCCCGCAACGGTTTACAACTTCCTCAAGGTAGGCAATGCTCCGTTAAGTTCGTAACGCCACTCTGAGCCTGCGTTCTGCAAGGCGGTGTTCATGGCATCAACGGCTTTCTGCCAGGTAACGACAGAGCCGTCCACCTTCGTGGCTCCGGTGCTTTCCCTATTGTAGCCGATGCCTTGTTCATGATTGTTCTTCCAATAGCCGGCGGTCACGGTGGTGTAGTTATTTCCCAAAAAGCCGCCGATATGCATATAGCCAGTGCTACTACCCGTACTGGTTACGTTGCCCGTGGCATAGCAGGCAAGGAGGCTGCTTCCTGCGTTCATTCCCACCAGACTGCCGCCAGCGATATTCTTTTTGGGGTCCATTTCTATGATCACGTTGCCTGTGGCATAGCAAGCGGTCAGGGTGGCACTCGAATTCGTCTGACCTGCCACGCCGCCGACATCAACCATTCCCTTCACTGTGGCAGAGGAACTGCATCCGGTGATGGAACCGCCTATTTGAACACCCACCACACCGCCGACATACACCGTGCCGCTGACGCTGCCCGACACCGAGCAGTTTTCAATGGTGCCCCAGCCAGATCCTACCACGCCGCCAATACTGCCGCCATATATTTGATGGCTTGTTATCTGTACGCCCTCCATCACCACGTTCTTCACCGTACCAGCTCTATTGAGCCAGCCGAACAGACCCGCATATTCGTCATTTGTCGTAAAGGTCAGCCCCGTAATGGTATGGCCGCCACCGTCGAAGGTGCCTTTGTATGAGTTGTCGTAGTCTGTGCCTATCGGTGTCCAGTCTTTGCCTGTGAGGTCAATGTCTGTGTCGAGGGTAATGTTAATGTCGCTCTTACCTCCGTTCACTAATTTGGCTATATTCATCAGGCCGTCGGCGGAGGTCACGGTGTAGCTGCCGTCGCTCTCTATGGTATAGCCCAGGTCTTTTGCCGCAGCGAGGGAGACGGTGTAGGTATATTCACCGCCCGCCTGCCAGTCGGTAGCATTCTTCATCTTATAAACGAAGACCTTGCCGTTGGTGAAGGTGCAGGTGATAAAGGTCGTGCCAGCTTCCACACTTTGCGGGGCTACGAGGGCGATGTAGGTGTTGCTGCCCTTGTCATACGGGGTGATTTTATCTGGATTGTCATTCTCGGTGGAGAGACCCGTCAGCTGCACGGATGCCAGCCCCTCGGTGTAGTCCGTCAGAACGACGGTCACTCGCGCCGTGCGGTGGGTGAAGCGGAGCGTGGGGCTACCGTAGGTCACCGTCTGTCCGTCGGCTACGATGAGGTCACTGCCATCAAAGTCTTTCTGGGCACTTTGGTTGGCTTTTACCTTTACCGCAGGCGGGGTTGTCTCGCCAGCAGTGTAGGGCCACCACGCTGTGACGGTGATGTCGTTGTGGTTGGTCCAGTAGTACGGGTCAGTGGAGGTCAGCGTGGCGCTTGTGTTGTCGACGGTGGAGGGCGTCACGTCGTATGCCTTCACCGTGCCGTCCATCAGGACTGCCACGCTCTGCACACCCTCCCAATTGCCGTCCACCGGGGCACGGGTGCCGGCGGTGGCTATCGCGGCGGGGTTCAGCCCCGTGGCGGTGAAGACGATGGGTGTGCCTTCCGCCCCTTCCGGTAGGAAGCCCGCTTCGTCCTGCGTGCAGGCGGCAAGTGAGAGGACGAGCGCTGCAAGTGCAAAAAATCTTGTCTTCATTATATCTGTTGTTTTATTACTCTGGTTCTTTCCGTTGCGGGCGGAACTTTTTCCGCCCGACGGTTTACTGCTTCCTCAAGGTGGGCAATGCTCCCTTAAGTTCGTAACGCCACTCTGAGCCTGCGTTCTGCAAGGCGGTGTTCATGGCATCAACGGCTTTCTGCCAGGTAACGACAGAGCCGTCCACCTTCGTGGCTCCGGTGCTTTCCCTATTGTAGCCGATGCCTTGTTCATGATTGTTCTTCCAATAGCAGGCGGTCACGGTAGTGTAGTTATCTCCCAAAAAGCCGCCGATATGCACATTGCCAGTGCCACTACCCGTACTGGTTACGTTGCCCGTGGCATAGCAGGAAAGGAGGCTTATTCCGTCGTTGAATCCTACCAGACCGCCGCCAGAGATATTCTGTGTGCGGTCTATTTCTATGATCACGTTGCCTGTGGCATAGCAAGCGGTCAAGGTGGCACCAAAACTCGTCTGACCTGCCACGCCGCCGACATTGAGCGTTCCCTTCACTGTGGCAGAGGAACTGCATCCGGTGATGGAACGGTCCCTTTGAGCACCCACCACACCGCCGACGCTCACCGTGCCGCTAATGCTGCCCGACACCGAGCAGTTTTCAATGGTGCCCCAGCTAAATCCTGCCACGCCGCCGGCATAACCCAACCTGTGATTGCATGTTATCTGTATGCCATCCATCACCACATTCTTCACCGTACCGGCGGCATTACCGAAATTACCGAGATAGCCGAACAGACCCGCATATTCGTCATTTGTCGTAACGGTCAGCCCCGTGATGGTATGGCCGCCGCCGTCGAAGGTGCCGGTGTATGAGTTGTCGTAGTCTGTGCCTATCGGCGTCCAGCCTTTGCCTGTGAGGTCAATGTTTTTGTCGAGGGTAATGTTTATGTCGGTCTTACCTCCGTTCACTAATTCGGCTACATTCATCAGGCCGTCGGCGTTATAGACCGTGTAGGTATTGGTGTTGCTGTCGTAGATGTAGCCCAAATCCTCGGCTGCGCCGCTCTCGCCGCCGCCGTCAACCCAGCTGCCGATGGTGCAACCCTCTAACGTCAGGCCGGTGGCGTTCACCTTGACGGTGTATTTATAGCGGCTGCCCGCTTCTAATACGACGTTGTTCTGCGGACGGAAGTAGAAGGTGCCGCCGCCGAGTTCCACCTTGACGAACGGCTTGCCTGCCGCAACGGTCTGCGGGGCGGTCAGTGCCTCGTAGGTGTTGCCGCTTGCGTTGTAGGTCTTGATGGCAGTCGGGTTGCCGTTATCGGCGGACAGACTCACGAGGCTCACCGTGGCACCAGCGACGCTCGTGAATCCCGTGCCGGGCTTCAGTTCGATAGTCACGCGTGCCGTGCGGTGGGTAAATTCAAGAGTCGGGTTGTTAAATTCCACCTTCCGGTTCTCAGCAGAGATGAAGTCGCTGTTCTGGAAGTCAGCCAATTTGCTTTGGTCTTCGGCCACCTTCACGGCAGGCATCTGTGTGATGTTGGCATTGTTGAAGGGCCACCATGCCGATACGGTAATCGGGTTGCGGCTGGTCCAGTAGTACGGGTCGTTCTCGCGTGAAAGCGTGGCACTCTTGAAATCGGTAGAAGCCGTTACGGTGTATTCCTTTACCGCATCGCCCATCTTGAGTGCCACGGAAGTGACGCCCTGCCAGTCGCCGTCCACGGCGGAACGGGTTGACGGGGCTGCCAGCGGCGTTGTCTCTACGGACAGTCCGGTGGCACGGATGACGACGGGGTATTCACCTTCGGGCAGACGGTTATCGCCAGCAAGTTCGTCCTGCGTGCAGGCGGCGAGGGCGAACAGCAGTGCGGTGGCTGCGGGGATAAAAATTCTATGTCTCATAATTCTTCAACCTAATCAATTAATTATTAATATCTTACAGGCCAGCATTCACTTCTCCGCCGTCTATATCGTTCCACTTTGCAATGGTGGCTTCGCTGACTTCAAGGACTTTGTTGCGTACCTTGACGGTATAGGTATAGTTGTTGCCCGCCTGCAGTGCGCCTTCGGGCATGGTGAGTGTGGCATGATATTCCTGACCTTTGTAATTCACAACCAACGGCAGGGATGCAACTGTCTGCGGGAAGAGGATGATCGATGACGTGAGATTGCCGTCTGCCAGATTCATGGTCAGTTCTCCGGTCTGTGCCCCGTTGTCTGCGGTGGCAATACCGTCGGCCGTGTTGAACGTACCGGTGAGTAACAATCCGTCCAGCGTGTAACGTTCAGGCTTGACCACGCTGAAATTCACGCCGTCGCCCGCCTCGAAGGTAAGGGTTATCTGGCTCATGCGGTGGTGGAAGGAGTTGTCTTCACCGCCTTTGGCGGTTTTGTCGGTGAAGCTTACTACCGGGTTGTTTTTGTCTCCCGTGGCTCCTGAAGCAAAGAGAAAGTCGATGGCAGGTTGGTTCTGCTGCGCCGTGGCATCGGTCGTGGCTGTGAGGATGCCTCCCGCCGCGTTGTACGGATAGTAGGCGCGGAAAGTATGGGTCTTTGTATCTTCGATATAGATAACCTTTCCTTCTGCCTCAAATTTCCCGTTTTTCAGGATGAAAGGCACGTTGCCGTACTGGGAATCGTTGCCGATGTCGGTGATGCCGATACGGTCGCCGGCAGTCCAGGTGGTTCCGCTGGCGCGGGTGGCGGGGGCGATGTCGGCGGTAAACTGGGCGGCCACGGGGTCACCGTTCAGGTTCTCGTTGTCGTTGTTGCAGGCTACCAGTGCGAGGGCGAGCATCGCAAGTGCAAAAAATCTTGTCTTCATTATATTCTGTTATTATATTAGTTAAATTCCATTTCAATAATTGCTGCACCTTAGCAAAATCAAAGCAAGCTTTGCTTCTGCGTTCGGTTTGCTAATTATTTACAAATCGGCATTTACATCATCACCTTTCACTTCTTCCCAGCCGTTGATTTCGACTCCGTCCACTTCCATGCCTTCGGGAGTCTCAACCAGCGTTCCGCCGAGGGTCAGCGATTCGCCCTTTCCGGTGTTGAACCCCTTGAGGGCTTCCGTGATGTCGCTTTTCAGCGTCGTGGGGGTCGGGTTGCCGTCCGCATAGCGGATTTCACCCGTCAGCAGTTGTTCCGTGCCGGTCACACCCAGCAACCGCACCGTGGCTTTCCACTTGCCGGCATCGTCACCTTCGGTTATCTTGGTGAAGGGCAGCACGACGTTTGAAGCGGCTCCGTAGGTATCGGTAGCGAAATCGAGAGTTCTGGCTGCACCCGTCAGATGGGCAACAATCTCCGTGATGCGTCCGGCGGCATCCCCCGTCGGTTTGATGATAAGCGTCAGTTCGCGTACCTGCTGCTTCATTGCGGCGGTCAGCGGATAGTCCTTGTCTTTCTCGATGCTCA
>OHKZ01000470.1_pt1 | contig 22239 bp, 16 predicted proteins | sample 1569011 | NCBI WGS metagenome assembly OHKZ01 (sample SAMEA3879564, study PRJEB24766) | human gut metagenome | biome: human-associated habitat; feature: feces | place: USA | collected 1985/1987
TATTACCAGACAGAGGGCTGCAGAAGCAGTGGCAGAATTGTTTGGAACACGCGCAGTTTATGATGGCGGATATTATCAAACATGGTCTGTGATGGACCGAGAAGGGAAAAAATGGAAGTTTATGTATGATGGCAGTATCTATACACAACGCAGGGGGCGTGGCCAGATGGTTCATGCCGGAAGTGAATATAGTACGGAGATGGTAAGCCCGAAACTTGAGTATTCTGAGATGGGAAAACTACAGGAAGTAGTCAGGTGTCTCAGACATCACCGGGCAAGAGTGAATGAATCCTGTGGGCAGCACGTTCACGTGGATGCCTCAAATCATACGGCAAGGAGCCTGAAAAATGCCATGACGATTATGTATTCGAAAGAGGATATTCTGTTTAAGGCATTGAAAGTGCAGACTTCCAGAGAAAGCAACTATTGTCAGAAAGTACGCCCTATTGTGTTGGAAAAAATCCGCAGGATGCCAAACAGCACCATTTCCATGGAAAAGCTGAAACAGATATGGTACGGAGGCAGGGATGGAAGTCATACCCATTATGATCATACCCGTTATTATGCTCTGAATCTTCATGCTGTGTTTTCCAAGGGAACTTTGGAATGGCGTTGTTTTGAAAGCACCCTCCATGCAGGAAAGGTGCGGGCAAATATCACCCTGGCGCTTGCCATTTCCGCCCAGGCCATCAATCAGAAATGTACCCAGATGCGGAAAACAGAGATTACCGAGAATCCTGCGTTTACATTCCGTACCTTTTTACTGCGGTTGGGGCTTATCGGACCGGAATATAAAAATGTCCGAGAACATCTGCTTGCCAACCTGGAAGGGAATCGGGCGTGGAGATATGACCGGAGCCAGTATGAATGTTTGAACAGAAATCATCGGGCAGAGGATGATCGATAGGAGGTAGAGATGAAAGAAACGTATTATTTTGCCTATGGCAGTAACATGAACTTAGATCAGATGGCATACCGCTGTCCGGCAGCTTCTGTAGTAGAGCCTGTCCATTTGGAAGGGTATCGCCTGACCTTTTGTGGCAGGGGGAAGGGAAGCGGTGTTGCCACTATTCTGCCGGAAGAGGGAAGCCGGGTGGAAGATTACACCGGAGTGTGAAAAGAGCCTGGACTTTTATGAAGGTTATCCCCATCTTTATGGGAAGGAGCCTGTTCTTGTTCAGGGCAAGGATGGCATGAAAAGGGAAGTCATGGCATATACCATGAATGCTCCGTATAAGGATCAACCAGCGATTCCTTCTGATCTTTATTTTATGGGGATCGTGGAAGGCTGTCATCAAAATGGGATTTCCAGCCGCTCGGTGACCGATGCGTTAAAGCGTGTCCGGGAGGAAGTGGGCAGACAGAAACCCAGTCAAAAGAAAACAGAAGTAAGCAGATAACAAATCCGCAGGGGAAAGCCTCTGCGGTATTTTTAACGAAAAAAGGAGAATGCAATGAAGAGCAGAAATATCAAAACAAGACTTGCAGCCTTCGGGCTCGCATTGCTCATGGGCCTTAGTCCGCTTGGAAATTTGGCGGATGTCCATGCGGCAGAAAGTGAAATTTCACAGAATGCTGTGACAGAAAAAGAAAGTAAGACAGAATCGGATCATCCGGTGTCGGAAATTTCTGAGCAGACAGTGACTCAGAGGATATCACCAAAGATGTTTCCGACAAGGAATTTATGGCAGAGACCTGCATGGAAGGGATTCAGTATGATCCAGAAAAAGAGGATGTGACTTTGGAACGTATCGAAGCAGAGGATGGCAGTGCGTATCATCCAGACCAGGCAGGGACTTATGTCGCAACGTACTGGGTTGTGCCAAAAGATGAGCGTGACAGCTACTCTATTACCCGTAAGATTATTCTGACCGATACGGAAGGGCAGGCCCATGCAGAAGAAAACGGTGGGCAGAAACAGAAGGAGGATACGAAATCCGAAGAAGATTCGGAGACGCCTGTGCAGGAGATCCCGGATGTGGAAGTAACGATATCCGGGGAAGATGCAGATGCACAGGCAGCAAGGGAACTGGAAGAAAAGATTGAGGATGGGGAAGTGATGATGTTTTCCGGTGCAGAGAATACCTTTACTGCAAGAGAAACGGTACATCTGGAAAAAGGAGAAACCATCTACTATCCAAGTTATATTGGAAATTATCTGACCTGTTGGTTTACCGTAAATGGAAAGATTGCCTATTGTCTGGAATCCCATCGTTCTTCACCGCCAAGTGGAGATTATGTGGCACAGGTATTGGACAGCAATAAAAACCTGCAGAAAGTGTTGTATTATGGCTATGGCGGTGCGGGGGATATTACCGGAAGTTATCTGTCTGGTAAGACAAAAGAAGAGAAGTATGTATATACGCATATCGCAGCCAGCTATGCCTATGCAGGTGAGGCTGGATTTACGGGATGCAAGTATGAGGATCTGGTAAAAGCAGGCGTGATTGCCTATATTGACCATCTGTTTGCTATGGAAGAACCGCCGAAAGGGGAGATTTCTCTTTCTAAAACATCTGTAAAAGCAGTCCGTGATGGAAATGTGCAGAAAACACCGGATATCACATTGTCCGGGGATCATCGAAATTATATTTCTGTCAATGTGCCAAAAGACATCACCATTTATAACAAGATAAAGGGAACTTCCGCAGAGAATGGTGCGTTAAAGATTTATGGCGGGGATACGTTTTATCTGACTGCATCCATGCTCCATACCGGAACCTATTCCTCCGGAGAACTGCATGGCTCTGTGGGAGAGACTTGGAGAACGCTGGTGTTATCCACAGGAAACAGCAATCAGGACATTGGAGTCTTTGAATCGGAGAAAGCCAATCCGGTAAGTTTTACGGTAGACTGGCTGGAGATGACAAGGATTGAACTTCTCAAAAAAGATGCAGATACCAAGAACTCATTAAATGGTGCAGTCTATGGCATTTATACAGACAGAAAGTGTGAGCATCTTTTAATGGAAATGCCAGCCACTGGGGAAGATGGAAAGGCAGTTAGTGATTACTTTGAGGCAGCAATCAAAACAGTGTATGTGAAGGAAATCAAGGCTCCAGACAACTATACGCAGAGTGATGTGATTCATAAGGTGGATGTGGAAGCCGGAAAGACGGTTACGATCACTGCAACCGATGAGAGGGTAAAAGGCGCTGTCCATATCAAAAAGATTGATAAGGAGACACAGGACTTTCTTCCACAGGGAGACAGTTCCCTTGCAGGAGCCGTGTATGGTCTGTATGCCAGAGAGGATATTGTCCACCCAGATGGAAAGACGGGCGTTTTGTTCAAAAAAGACAGCCTCATCGCGCAGGGGGTAATCAAGGAAGATGGCACCTTAGATTTTTCTGAACTGTATCTGGGAAAAATGTATGTGAAAGAGATCACTCCGCCGGAAGGCTATACGGTGGATCCAACAGAATATGAGGTGACCCTTACCTACGAAGGACAGGAAGTGGCAGAGGTAACCAGGGACCTGACCGTACAGGAACAGGTGAAGAAACAGGCGTTCCAGCTCATCAAGATCAGTGAAGATGGGAATCAGACAGAAACAGACCTTGTGGAAGGGGCTGGTTTTAAAGTGTACCTGGTTAGCAGCCTTTCCAAAGTAAAGAGTGGGGAATTACAGCCGTCCAATGGGGATCAGTTTACAGCGGAAGATTTCCGTGGGTATGATTTCAGTAAAGAAGAGGTGGCAGTGACCTATGTGGATGGCAAGGCTGTGCCGGTGCCGGAACTCATTACGGATAAAAAGGGATATGCCCTTAGCCCGGAACTTCCGTATGGTCTTTATGTGGTAGAAGAAAGTACGGTGCCGGAGAATTTGAAAGCCATCGATCCGTTTTTAGTAAAGGTAGATGAGGACAGCAGAGAGCCGATGGTGTGGCGTGTGTTCGATGACCGTCCGTTTGAATTTTTATTAAAGATTGTGAAAAAGGATGCACAGACGGGCAATCCGGTTTTGAAGGCAGGCGCTTCCTATAAAATCTTTGATATGGAAAAAGAGGAATATGTAGAGCAGACGGTATTCTATCCGAAGAAAGAGACCATCAGTGTTTTCAAGACGAATGAGGAAGGTTATCTGGTCACACCGGAAGAGCTGAAATGTTCTACCTATCGGATTGAAGAAGTGAAAGCGCCGGAAGGATTTGTAAGACAGGGGTATGAAATGTCCTTGTATGAAGGGCAAACTGTGATTTCTCCATTAGAAGTGAGCGAAAAAGGCAGTTACAAAGAAAATGCCAAAGAGGGAATCGTGATTACCGTTTCTTCTGATACTGCCCATCAGATCGATCCGGATACCGGAGCAGTTATCGTGGAAGTCGAGCAGCCAAACGATGAGCAGGTGGGAAGCCTGACATTAACGAAAACCGGAGAACAGCCAGTGGAGGTGAAGGGAGATTCCCTGCTTGCAAAGGCAAAAAGGTTCGCAGGAAAGATCAAAGATGCAGTGACTGGAGAGGATACTGATACCGGGGTGTTCCATGACTTTGTATATGAAGAATCCGGTGTGGAAGGGGCAACTTTTGAACTGTACGCCAAGGATACGATTTATTCTCCAGACGGAGCAAGGGATGAACAGGGAAATCCGATCATCCGTTATGAAAAAGATGATCTGGTAGCAACCCTGGTCACAGATAAAGAAGGAAAAGCAGTAGTGAACAATCTTCCACTGGGTTCTTATTATCTGAAAGAAACGGTGGCAGGCGACCATTTCGTACTGAATCCGGAACAGAAGGAATTTACCCTGACCGCAAAGGATGATACCCAGGCAGTGGTTTACGAAGGGGTTGCCTATAAAAATGAAAGACAGAAGATTTCCATTTTTATAGAAAAGAAGGATGCAGTCACAGAAGAGAAGCTGGAAGGCGTTATCTTTGGATTGTATGCAAGAGAAGATATCCTGTCCCAGCAGGGTGAGGTTCTTGTAGAAAAGGATACGCTGTTGGAAAAGAAAGCAACGGATGAGAACGGACAGCTTACTTTTGACAGCGACCTCTACCATGGGAAATATTATGTGAAAGAGGAAGTGAGAAAACCGGGGTATCTTTCAAATGAGGAAATCTGGGAAATCGATGCCTCTTATACAGACCAGAACCTTGCAGAAATCCAGCTGACCAAAGAGGTGGAAAACCAGCCGACTGAGAGCCAGTTTACGAAAACCGATGCTACAACCGGGGAAGAACTGGAAGGAGCCAAGCTGCAGATCATCGATAAAGAGGGCAACATTGTGGAAGAGTGGATCAGTACGAAAGAACCGCACGTGGTATATGGACTGCCAGAGGGAACTTATACGCTCCATGAAGAATTGCCGCCTTATGCAGAGGGCTATGTATCTGCGGAAGATATCGAGTTTGAAGTAAAGGAAGATGGCAGTGTGACCAAGGTGGAGATGAAGGATGCCTATTCCAAAGTGGAAATCTCCAAAACAGACCTCACCACCGGAAAGGAACTGGAAGGAGCCAAGCTTCAGATCTTAAATAAAGAGGGTGAGATTCTGGAAGAGTGGGTAACGGACGGGAAACCTCATCTGGTAGAGAAACTTCCAGTAGGGGAGGAGCTGACTCTGCGTGAGATCACCGCACCGGAAGGTTATGAGATTGCAGAGGATGTGAAATTTACACTGGAAGATACTATGGAGATTCAGAAAGTGGAGATGAAGGATGCAAGAACACCGGAAACACCGAGTGTACCGCAGACAGGGGATAATCACTGGAAACCAGTCCTGCTGTTTGTTCTTCTGGGAGTATCAGTAGCCGGACTCATGGTAACCATAATTTATAAGAAGAAACATGGAAAAACGGAAAAAGCGAAAAAAGAAGAATAAGCTGTGGATTCTGCAGTCAGTATTGTGTGCTGTCTGTATGTTCAGTGCAGCGCTGCTTTATTATGATTATGTGGCCGTTCCCCGGCAGAACAGGGAACTGGTGGAGGAGTTAAAAACCTGCTTCCCGGAGGACATCCCTCCGGGCGGGGGCTCTCCAGGAGAGAAAGAGGAACAGGCTGGAAGAGAACCGGAAGTGTCTGCCATTGACCTTCGATCCCTCCAGAGTAAGTATCTGAATGTTCGGGGCTGGCTTACGATCCCGGAGAGTGGCATCGATTATCTGGTACTGCAGAGCAATGTGGAAGATCCAGAGTATTATCTGCGGAGAGATTACCGGGGAAACTACGACATCAATGGAAGTTTGTTCCTCCAGGCAGACTGTATTCTGGGAGAATCCGGGAATCTGACCATCTACGGTCACAACATGAACAGCGGTGCAATGTTCGGGAATCTGGATCAGTACGTCTCCTATGATTACTGGAAAGCACATCCCAAGGTGTTTTTTCAGACACAGGAAGGCATGGAAGAATACCAGATAGCGGCAGTCTTGAAAGCCGATGTGTCCATGTTTGACTTTCAGCAGGCATCTTTTCACAGTCCACAGGGTGCGGAGGCTTATGTACAGCAGGCAAAAGCGCTGTCGCTGTTTGAAACAGGGGGAGATGGCATAGGTTGTGAGAAAACTCTGACACTGGTGACTTGTTCTTATGAGTGGAAGGAAGCCAGGAACATCCTTGTGGCAGTAAAAGTAGGGACTTAAACGGGGAAAGTGTTCAAAGATAGGTACTTTCTTCTGCTCTCTGGATATATCCTGCGGTGATCTGGGGCAATTTCCTGCGGGAAGTGTTCAAAACCACTCCAAAAGTGCAGAATGTGAGACGGGATGGAAGTCGGAAAGTGATGCTACGGAACAAAAAGTGTTCGAAGTTAAGGAACGTGCAACAAGTTGTGGCGGCTTGTGTAGTCTTGTAGTGTTGGAGGAGTGTTCAAAAGTGGGTGCTTTTCCAGCCCTTTGGTGACTTTTTGGAACTGAAGTTGCCGGGAAGTGTTTGAAAGTACCCAAAAAGTGCAGAATGTGAGACACGACTGCATGAAAAAGACAGTACCATCATAAAAAAAAGGTGTTCGAGGATGTAGGATGCACAACGAAATGTGGCGTGATGTAGTGTCAGAAAGTGTTCGAAGACTGAGACTTTCGCAGCTATCTGGATGTATCTTCTATCTATCGGAAGAGTGTTTTCAAGAAGTATTTAAAAATAGAAAAACTCTGTTCAACTGCCTGAAAAAGCGTTACAATCATTCCATAAAGACAGGGAGGTGTTCCATGGAGCAGAAAGAACAAACAAAGTGCATGGGTTCGGACGGAATGCAGAAAATGAACGGTGTTATCAATGCCGATCTCATGACTGTGGAAGAGATTCATCAGAAGCTGGACGCAGGATACAAGGATATGGAAAACGGAAGAGTACGGGAGGCATCGGAAGTCTTTGCAGAATTTCGATAGCAGCATGAAACAAAATAAATGTGAAAGGGGGAAGAAGATGCAGGTTGTTATTGAGATACCCAAAGAAGTATTGTACGATACAAAGCAAACGATAGAACAAGCAACAGACTTTGCAAAAAGTGTAACTGCATTAGGATTTTATAAGCAATATGGGGTATCTGTGGAATTGTGTTCCCAGGTTGCTGGCATAACAGAGAAAGAATTTTTATCAGAAGTAAAACGTAGTTTTATAGGATAGCAAAAACCAGATGCGTAGAATGTGAAATACAAGGTCTTTTGTTCTTGACAAGTGTGTCAGAAGCGGTTACACTATGCCTAGTGATCGCACTACAGAAACTTGTGAAGCCTGTAGTCCGGAGAGACTCCTACGGGGGTCTTTTCGTTATTATAGGACAGATAAGAAATGGTTTTGGGTGGTGTAAGACTTATTGAAAAGCCTAAAAAGTAGTTGAAGATACACATTGGGTGAATTATAATGAATTTTATCATATATGAGTAGGTGATGCGAATGAATCAGGAAGCACAGGAATATTATAATATTGCCAGTTGGACAAAAGATAAAGTAAATTACAATCGGGTATCAAAATTTAATACGAATAAACATAGACAGGTTTTACATGGGCAAATATGGTTTTGTGATTTGGGATATAACATAGGAACGGAGAAAAATAAAATGCGTCCGGTACTGGTGATGTCCAATAATAAAATCAATAATTCTGAAAAAGTGGTAGTTGTTTGTATTACCGATGCAAAAGGAAAAGTAAACGCAAGATGTTTGCCGATTCAGGATTCATGGTTTTTGTTATATTCTGATACAGAAGATGAAGAAAAGCAAGTGATTCCGGGAAGAACGATACCAGCGTCTATGCATACTTATGAATTTTTGGATAAAGACAGTATGATCCAGTGTGAGGAGATACGTGCAGTTAGTAAGGCAAGGCTGGATGCAAATCGAGGATGTATTGGTACTTTAACACCGGAAGATTTTAATCTTGTAAAAGGAAAATTCAAAAGAGCATACAACCTGTAAAATGTGACTGCTAAAAATTTGTTGACAAAGAGAAGGTAGTTGCATATAATAAAGAAGAACAGAGATACTATGATTAAGTCCCACGCTTGAGCAATCAAGATACAGTGGGTACTTTATAAATGTTTAAACGAAGCCGTAGGACCGTAAGGTATAGCTTCTGGAGGCTCCCCAGTTTATCTGGGGAGTTTTTCTTTGGAAAGATTTATGATAATAAAAAACAAGATATTTTACATGATAATAATTATCGAGATGTCTATCATGATATTATGCATTGGTTAGACGAAAGAACCTATATATAGTACCCTTATAGTTGGTTGACAAATATCCACTATAAGGGTATTTTATTTGTACGCGAAAAGAAGATAGAAGACTTGGAAAGCCAAGTCTTTATTCATTTATATCGTAAAAAAGGAGAAAATTATGGCAACTAAAGATATGGATAAATTAGTAAATCATGCAAAATCAACTGGTTTTGTATATCAAGGTTCAGAAATCTATGATGGACTAGCAAATACTTGGGATTATGGACCATTAGGGGTTGAAATGAAAAACAATATTAAACGTTTATGGTGGAAAAGATTCATTCAAGAATCTCCTTATAACGTTGGTTTAGATTCAGCTATTTTCATGAATCCAAAGGTATGGGAAGCTTCAGGACATGTTGGTGGTTTCTCTGATCCGTTAATTGACTGTAAAGAATGTAAAACAAGACATCGTGCAGATAAATTAATTGAAGCATATGATCCTTCTGTACATAGTGAAGGTTGGTCTAATGAACAAACAATGTCTTATATTAAAGAACATAATATTGTTTGTCCTAACTGTGGAAAAAGTAATTTCACTGATGTTAGACAATTTAAATTAATGTTTGAAACACATATGGGTGTTGTTGAAGATGATAAATCTGTTGTTTATTTACGTCCAGAAACTGCACAAGGAATCTTTGTAAACTTTAAAAATGTACAGCGTACATCACGTAAAAAGATTCCATTCGGTATTGGACAGGTTGGTAAGTCATTCCGTAACGAGATTACACCTGGTAACTTCACCTTCAGAACACGTGAGTTCGAGCAGATGGAGCTTGAGTTCTTCTGCGAGCCTGGAACAGATCTTGAGTGGTTTAAGTATTGGAGAGGCTTCTGCCGTGACTGGCTCATTTCCCTTGGAATCAAGGAAGAGGAGATGAGACTGCGTGATCATGATCCTGCTGAGTTAGCCTTCTATTCAAAGGGAACTACAGATATCGAGTTCTTATTCCCATTCGGATGGGGCGAGCTTTGGGGCATTGCGGATCGTACAGATTATGACCTCGGACGTCATCAGGAAGTTTCAGGACAGGATCTTACATACTTCGATGACCAGAAGAATGAGAAATATCTGCCATACGTTATCGAGCCGTCACTCGGTGCAGACCGTGTAGTACTCGCCTTCCTTTGTGCAGCTTATGACGAAGAGGATATCGGTACACCGGAGAAGCCGGATGTAAGAACAGTATTCCATTTCCATCCTGCACTTGCACCTGTAAAGATTGGAGTGCTTCCGCTGTCAAAGAAGCTCAATGAGAGTGCTGAAAAGGTATTTGCACAGCTTTCAAAGACATACAACTGTGAGTATGACGACAGAGGAACAATCGGAAAGAGATATCGTCGTCAGGATGAAATCGGAACACCATTCTGCGTGACATATGATTTCGACTCAGAGGAAGACCATTGTGTGACAGTACGTGACCGTGACACAATGGAGCAGGAGCGTATCGCAATTGATGAGCTTGATGCTTATTTTGCAAAGAAATTTGAATTCTAATTTTGTACAAACTAACGATGTTTTTTGTTAAATGAGACTTAAAAAAAGCAATTACAACTTTTTTTGAAAGTGTATTTTGTGAAATTATACAAAATTAGGAATTAGGTCACAAAAAATAATATAAAAACATATCAGAAATCAAATTTTATGATATAATATAGATGACAAATGACAACCAAAGATATAGTAAGCTATTCTTTGGTTGTTCTGATATATGGAGATTATGAATATGGAAGCAAAAGAATTAAAGAAGCTGAGCAGAAGTGAGCTGCTAGAGATGCTTTTAGACAGAAGTAAAGAGGTTGAACACTTAAGAAAAGAGCTTGACGAGACAAAAAAACATATTCAGACACTTGAGCGTGAGGTAAAGACATCTGGTGATATCAATGCTGCAATTAATAAACTCACGTCAGCAACAGAGGAAATCCAGAAATTTGCCGCCGTAATATCCATGGCTTCAAATAATCTGACAAGAAAATAATATAGAAGCAATATTTTGTGGTTATGAAATGGATAATTGGACAAAAGAATGATAGAAAAAATATATAAAAAGGCAATATATGCTCTGGCAAGAGTTGCCGTAAAGTACATTGAGCTAAGAAAAAAAAGAGAACAGAAGAAAATTAAGCAGAATAAATCAGCTAACCTCACAAATTCGACAAAAAGCTGCACAGATGCTGAATACAATAAAAAGGTAGTTGCAGAGATTAATCATAACAATATTGTAGCTGTTGCAGAAAGCAAAAATAATATTGATGTAGTGGATTTAAGCAAAGACGAGGAGCTGAAGGATGTCGAACAGAAACCACTTACCAATGAGGATAAGCTTGATTTACTTTTGGCACAGATGATGGAAACAGCTGTTAAGTCATCTGAAAAAGTAACGCAGGTACATAAGCAGACCCAAAATGTTGATGAAAATATATCACAGGAAATAGCGGAAATAATTCCGGTCAAATATGTAACACCGGCGCCAGACATAACTCCTGATATAGAAAAAAATATTGAAATAGAGAAGGAATATCAGCAGACTAAAAAAGGAAACCGGCCGGAGGATATATCTGTACATATAGAAAAGGAAATATCAAGGAAGGTTTCAGAAGAAAACAGAGTTGAGAATAAAGAAGTTGAGAATAAAAGTGCTGAGAAGACTGAAGATAGATCGGGCTATCGCAGTATCATGACAGACGACTATGACCGTTATAGCGATGATCTTGGCATAAAGGAGCTGCGTCAGGAACTGAGAAGAGTGAAGTATAACAACAAATTTGCAGCAACACTCTTCAATACCGTAGGAACACTTGTGGTAGTGGCAGCGGCAGCAATATTGGTCGCAAACCTGTGGCTCCCTATTTTGAAGGTGACCGGAACATCCATGTCACCGACGTTACAGGAGGGACAGGTGCTTATGGCATCAAAGGGGCATGACTTTAAAACAGGAGATGTCATAGCTTTTTATTACAATAACAAGATACTTGTAAAAAGAGTTATTGCGATGCCGGGTGACTGGGTCAATATATCAGAGGATGGCACGGTTTATGTAAACGATATCGCAATTGATGAACCGTATCTCAATGAAAAAGCTTTAGGAGACTGTAATATAGAGCTGCCTTATCAGGTTCCTGAATCCAAGATTTTCGTGATGGGCGATAACAGAAGCGTATCACTTGACTCAAGAAATACAGCTATAGGCTGTATCTCAGAGGAACAGGTAGTCGGAAGAGTCACATTTGCCATATGGCCATTGTCTAAAATTGGCAAAGTTGACTAAAAATATTTAGCTTTTTTTAGTAAAAAAGTAGAAAAATCAGATTTATGGTCCCGTGTGACCGCTGTGTGACCAAAAAGGTGTAATATGTTAGCTGAACGATTAAGATATTAAGCAAATGGAATTATATAACTCTATGAAAGGAGGATGCAGAATGGATAAGGATATGGAACGTCTCGGCAAAGAACGGCTTAAAAGAGTGAGAAGACGTAGACAGCTTGCTACGTTTATTATTTCAATGGCTGTTATTGTGCTGGGCATTACTGCGTACAGACTTATACAACCTGCATCTGCAGAAGATCAGAACAAGTACGAGTTCGAGGTGGATGGACAGAAGGAAACATATACCAATCTGGGGAAGCTTAAAAATCCTCCGGTGGTGAAGCTTGAAGGTGATCAGCCTGAAGTAGAATGGGATGGAAAGACATTTAATTATAAGGTTGATATGTCTTTCGCCATAGGCGAGGGTGAGTTCAAGGATGAAAGCGGAAATATAATTAAGAATTATTATATGACTTATGGACAGGATATATCTATTCCTGATGCGGTTTGTGATGGCTGGCATTCATATACAGACGAAAGCGGCAATAAGTTTTGTAATTATCGCTTTATAAAAAACAATGATGGTACATTTTCTGTATTGATTAAATTTGCTGATGATTACATACAAAGCAACACTACTGAAATTAAAGGTGGTGCGACATTTGGCGCAAGTGGCTATAGTGAAGTTAAGGACAATGGTGATGTTGTTGTTAAGATAGGCGGAGATGCTACATTAGATATAAGCAAGGAATATATCCATTGGGATAAGAACCACAGCGCTAATTATGATATTACCGTTAAAAAGTCAAATACAACAGATAATACGCTTAAGAAAGATGACAATGGCAAATATGCTGAGTATGTTGTTGATGTTTCATCTGAAAAAGGTACACCGGATGTTATTACTTTAAATGATGTGTTGGAGGCCGGCAAAATGTCTGTTGATACATCAAAGTTTACTTACACAATAACTAAAAACGGACAGCAGGTTGGTGGTGAATATACTGCTAATGTTACGGCTTCTTCGAATAATGACAATAATAATCATAAATATAATCTTACAGCAACGCTGCCTAAGCTTAATGCCGGTGAAAGCTGCCAGATAAAATACAAGTATTATTATGACACATCTCTTTGCGATAGTGGAAATGAGTCACAGGCGTCTAACAAGGTTACCGGTGAATCAATAAATAAAAAGTCTAATGAAAAGGTTATTGATACATCAAGCAGTGTTATTAAATACACGAGAGATGATCTTGATAAAACAGGTGCATACGACTCAGACAGTCAGACTGTCAAGTGGACAATCACTGTTAATAAAGAAAGAAATGATATTGTTGGGGCTGTACTGACAGATAACTGCCTTAAGGATGCAAAGAATTTTAAAATAAGCTCTGAACAGGATACCGACTGTAAAGGTGCTGAAATCCAAAAGGACAAAGAAGGCAAGATTAGCGGTATTAACTTTGTGGCTATAGATAATAAAAATGACAGTACATATGTTATTACATATGAAACATCTGTCACACCACAAAGCTATGACCAGCCTGTTAATAATCAGGTTAATTTCAATAACAAAGAGATATCGTTTAGCAAATGGGCCGGAGTAAATGTTCCGGGAACTCATAGAGATGTAAAAGTTACAAAGAACTTGACTGCCCATAATGAAGAGACTGAGAATAACAGGTATGAGCTCAGTTGGGAATCGACATTTACCATTCCTTCAACCGGAGCGGATGCAGGGGCTTGGTTTGTTGATGAACTGACAAATAATACTTCAGACAATACGGCTCATTATATGACTTATCAGCAGGTTAAAGATGTATTTGATAAGGCAAAAAACATTTTTGGCGATACGATATATAATTTTAAAGTAAAATCCGGCGATCATGAGTATGATTTTTATTCTCTTAATAGCGAAACGGATGCTAAGTTTACCAGATTTTCGTTTGAGTTTAAAGATAAGTTTGTACCTTCTAATAGCAATAAAGATGGTTATAAAGTAACTTTAAAATATAAATCATATGCAGACTATTCAGCAGGTGGCGAACTCGAGTTTAAGAACAACGTAAATTTCTGGAATGTTAATGCAAATGACTCTTTTAAAACGACAAAAGATATTAAATCATCAATTGTTAAGAGTGATGGAAATAACAATACAGCAGATACATATGTAAAGACCACTGATTCAGGATATGACGGAACGCTCACATGGATTGTAATGGTTACAATGGATAAAAATGCAACCAAATATACAATCACTGATAATATGCCGGAGGGCATCAGCGTACAAAATGTTACTGTAAAGTTAAAATACAATAATTCAGACCAAGGTTTTACATACCCTACATTGGATGGCAAGAGCTATAAAGTAGAAAATTTAAATGGCAAAAATTACTATTCTGAGGGAATTAATACTTCATGTAAAAAAGATACAAGCAATGGTCGTGAGGTAATAACTACAACTGTAGAAAAGCCAAAAGATGCAGAGGTTCGTGGCTGGGGAGAAGGTTCTAAAATTTTCCTTGTTTACAAATGTAAGGCTGATAGTGCTGAAACCCTGGAGGCAGGAAAGGAGCTTGTGTACAAGAATACAGCTTCTGCTAAATCGGACAATAATGATAAGATTGGTGAATCTAGCCAGACACAGATAATATCAAAACCAAAGCAGGATAATGAAAATATTCCGGATTCAGGAGATAAAGTTATAAGCAAAAACGGAAGCTGGAATGATGATGAACATAAGTTGAATTATACTGTTCTTATAAATCCGGAGGGCAAGACATATCTGGATGGTGGTAGGCCATTAAATTTAAAAGATGTTTTGTCGTACAAAAAAATAACTTATGAAAATGCTAGGGTAAGCTGGCAGGTGGATTTGATGCCTGGTACAGTTAAGTTCAGAGAGGCTATCAAGCAGGACGATGGAACATACAAACCTGGTGAGGTGATATCTGACTGTAAATGGACATATGATTCACAGGAAGCATCAAATGAATGGGAGTATTCAAGCAAAACAATAAATGCTATTGTCCCTGATGGAAAAGCTATAATGTTGACATACACTTATAGTGTAAAGGGTGATTTGCTACAGGAGTATAATGATTCAAAACCTAAATTTAATGTATCTAATGCCGTTTCACTGGAAGGTGTTGATAATAGTAAAACAGATATTAACACTCAATTAGAGTACACTAAATCTTATTCTTCGTTTTATGTATATAAGAATAATTCGTTTATTCTTTATAAGACAGAAGAGGGAAATAACGGAAAGTTATTGCCGAATGCAGAGTTTGATGTTTACAAATATGATCCAAACAGTACAGATACTACGAAAACACCAGAAGGATATGTCTATGTTAATAAATATGTTACCGATGATAAAGGTAAGATAGAGATTGTCTTTAATAAAAATTCAATGACATATAACACACAGTATTATGTTGTTGAGACAAAGGCTCCTAGTGGCTATGTTCTTCCAGAAGAACCGGAAAAAACATATTTCTACTTTAGTTCGCTGGATAAAGATAAATATCCTGTGGCAGCTCCAAATAACAGCTTAACAGGAAAATGTCTGGCAAACAATTATGATATAGTATATATCGGTGATGAGACTATTCCAACAACAGAAATTTCTGTTGAAAAAAATTGGGTTGATTCCAATAACAAACCTATAAATAAGACAGATGGAAGTATTTATTTACAGTTACATCGGGTGGATTCATCAGGAAATGATGATAAATACGGTGATACCGTAGAAGTGACACCGGATAAAGATGGAAACTGGTCTTATAAATTCAAAGACCTTCCTACGAAAAAGACAGATAATATAGGTCATATAACAGGCGAAACCTATAAGTATTATGTTACAGAGGTTGGAATAAATCAGAACAACAGTATGTCAGGCTATGATGTTTCTTATGTATTTAAGAATACAGATAGAACAGTGATTAACAGAACTGATGCCAATGTGGCACCGGGAAAGAATATGGCTGTTGACTCAGGTACTATTGAGATTACAAATAAGCTCAATGAGTATAAGCTTCCTGAAACAGGTGGAAGCGGTAACAGATGGTTGTATATGTTAAGTGGAGTTGTGCTTATTGCGATAGCTACAATAACACTTTTCTATAAAAAACAAAAAGTATTATAAAAAAAGGAGAATGCGAAATGAAAACAATCAAACGAAGCATTGCATTAGTGCTTGCTATGATTCTTACACTTGCAATGAGTGTAACTGTATTTGCAGCACCAAACGCAGATCAAAACACATTCAGTCTTACACTTAACAAGGCTGTCAAAGGACACACTTATGAGGCTTATCAGATTTTATCTGGTGATTTATCAGCAGATAAAGCAACTCTTTCTAACATAAAGTGGGGAGAGGGCATTACAGAAGCAGGACAGACTGCTCTCGGCGGTGATGCTGCTAGTTATGCTGAAAAACTCGGTGGTTTTGGTAACAACTCTTCAGAGCTTAAAGAGCAGGCGCAGATTATTGGTGCAAACTTAGCATCAGCATCAGGCTCAGTTACAGTAACAGATCCGGATGCAAAGAATGTAATCAGCAACCTTAAGCCAGGTTACTACCTTATCAAAGATCAGGATAATTCTTTACAGGGTCAGGAATCTTACACAGAGTTCATTCTTCATATTACAGATGATGTAGTTGCAAATGTAAAGGCAGATGTTCCTTCTGTAGAGAAGAAGGTTAAGGATACAAACGACACAACAGGCGTGACAACAGATTGGCAGGATTCAGCCGATTACGATATCGGAGATGATGTTCCATTCCAGCTCACAGCTACATTAGCAAACAACATTGAAAGCTACAAGGCATACTCTCTCGAGTTTGATGATACTCTTTCAAAAGGACTTGACTACAACAATGATGCAGTAATTAAATTAGGTGAGAAGGATGTTACAGATTATTTCACACCTAGCTATGATGCAACAGCTAAGACACTTACATTTACATGTGACAATATCTTAGCATTTGGCGCTAAAAACTCAGATCAGATTGTTGTTGAGTATACAGCAAAGCTTAACGAGAATGCGGTAATCGGCGCAGCCGGAAACCCAAATAAAGTTAGTCTTAAGTTCTCTAACAACCCTAACAATGGTGGTGAGGGAGACAGAGGTACGACTCCTGAAGACAAGGTTATCGTATTTACTTACAAGTTAACTGTAAACAAGGTTGACAAAGATAATAAGCCACTTACAGGTGCAGAGTTCTCACTTTTCAAGAAAGTAAAGGTTGACGGACAAGAGGAGCTTAAGCTTGTAGAGGTTAAGAAGATTCTTTCTACTAATACAGAGGGAACAGTATTCGGATTCACAGGCTTAGATGATGGTACATACGTATTACGCGAGACAAAGACACCTGACGGATACAACTCAATCGAGGATCAGACATTTACAATTTCTGCAAAGCATGACGAGTCTAGTGATAATCCAACGCTTACAGATCTTACAGGAGATGTAGCATCTGGTTCAATTATTGATTTAGGTGTTAAGCTTGATAAGGGTGAGTTATCTACAAATGTAGTAAACAACAAGGGTTCAGTTCTTCCTTCAACTGGTGGTGCCGGACGTGTAGCAATCTACGTAATTGGTGCTATCTTAGTTATCGGTGGTGGAATTGTTCTTGTAACAAAGAAGCGTGTTAGATAATTAATATCTGACTGGCACTATTTAGTTTTAAATATTATGCTGCCACAGGTTATAAATCTGTGGCAGCTATAATAGATTTTATTTAGAGTTTATGTAACAGTAAGGAGAGCACTATGAAAAGACGTTTATCTACTATTCTTTTTGGCGTAGTGTTTATCGCAGGGTTGTCCTTACTGCTATATCCGACAGTAAGTGATTATTGGAATTCATTTCATCAGTCCAGAGCCATTGCAAGCTACGTTGATGCGGTAGACAACACGGATGAGCAAAAGCTTGATGAGATGCGAAAAGCTGCACAGGCATATAATGAGAAGCTTTTAAGTAAGCAGGATCGTTATGAAATGTCAGATCAGGATAAAGCAGAGTATGAAAGTCTTCTTGATGTATCTGGCACAGGAGTCATGGGCTATGTTGAGATTCCGTCCATCAATGTCTCATTGCCGATTTACCACGGCACAGACAATACAATACTTCAGATAGGTGTTGGCCATATTGAGGGCACATCGCTTCCGGTTGGCGGAGCAAGCACACATTGTGCTGTTTCAGGACACAGGGGACTTACGTCGTCTAAGCTATTTACGGATATTGACCAGATGGCGGAGGGGGACACATTTAAGCTGTATGTGCTTGGCGAGACACTGACCTACGAGGTTGATCAGATAAGGATTGTTTTGCCTGATGAGCTTAATGACTTAAAGATTGAGGAAGGTCAGGATTACTGTACACTTATCACATGTACACCGTATGGTGTGAATTCACACAGGCTTCTTATCAGGGGGCACAGGATTGCAAATGATGCACAGGGACTTATTGTCGAGGATGTAAAGCAGGTACAGCCGTTACATGAAGCCATAGTGCTTGGCATTCTGTTTCTGGTTTTGTATATTATAATTTGTAAGATACTTAGTAAAACGATATTGTATAGATTCAGATAGAATCAGGAAGGAGGAAAAATGCACAATAGTTTAAAAAGAGCTGTCAGTATAGCTATAGCAGCGATAGCCTTGTTTTCTCTGCCATGTGGAAGCATTTTTGCAAGGACGCATATTGATATTGATAAGAAATGCTCTATAACAGTTGATATCCCTGATACATGGGAGGATTTGTATACTGTGGATTTTCCCGTAGAGCTTTACAGAGTGGCAGATGTAGATGAGAACGATGTATACACTGCAACGAAGCAGTTTGATGAGCTGGCTAAATCTATATCAGATATCAGCAGTAAAACTACCGCAGATGACTGGGAAAAGATGGCAAAGACAGCTGCGGACATTGCAGACAAAGGTTCTTTGACAGCAGATGAGGCAATAGATGTTTCAAACGGAAGGGGAAACGTCACAGGCGTTAAGACGGGACTGTATCTGGTGTATGCAAAGCCGGCTAATTCGGCAAGATTTGGATACACATTTGTGCCGTATCTGATTTCGGCTCCGAATAATGAGTTTGCTATGACAGGAAGCGGCTCAGATTCATGGATATATGATGATATCGATATCGAGCTGAAGCCTGAACAGACCGGGCTTATGGGAAGCTTACAGATTAATAAGACATTAAAGACATACAATACAGCACTCGGTGAGCCGGTGTTTGCATTTGATGTTGAGGCCTACGACAGGGATGGTAATGTGGTGTTTTCCGATATCGCATCAATCAGATTTGACAGTACAGGGGCTAAGAGCGTAGTTATTGACAATATTCCGGCAGGGTCAAGGGTGATAGTAAAGGAGGTATATGCCGCTGGCAGTTATCAGGTGACCTCCTCAGACAGCATAGAGACACAGATTGTGGCCGGTGAGACCGCAGATGTTGATTTCACAAACGATTACAACGACAAATTGATTTATAGTACCGGTGTCGTAAACCATTTTGAGTATGACGGAACCGGATGGGAATGGGTGCAGAATTAATGAAAAAATTATCAGAGTCTTGTAAAAAAATTAATAGAAATCACCGTATTCTTGTATGTGCAGCCTTTGCTGCAACACTCATTGTCTGTGGTGTTTCAGTTAAACCGACACTGGCATATTTTACAACCTATGCTACGGCAAAGGGCGGTATCTCAGTAGATATCGGTCCTACAACTGATGTCAAGGAGAAGTTTAAGGACTGGAAGAAAACTATTGAGATTGAGAATACAGGAAAAGCAGACTGTTTTGTCAGGGTAAAGGTAATTGCAGCAAGCCAGTTTGATATACAGGCATCAGGCTCAAACTGGAGCCTTTCAGATGATGGCTACTGGTATTACAGTCAGGTAGTGCCGGTTGGTGGCAAAACCGAGCCGATTGTTGCAGCTATCACAGTTAGTGAAAAGGTAAAGACCAGCTTCAATGTAGTTGTGGTTCAGGAGTGTGCTCCTGTCACATATGATGAGAAGGGCAATCCGTGTGTCGCACCTGATGCAAAATGGGATGCGACAGCACAATATGATAAAGAGGAGGGCGAAGAGTAATGAAGAGAAAACTTCCAATTATACTTGTAGCATCCTCTGCGATAATGCTTGCAGCATCGACGATTGGATCTACAAAAGCGACTCTTACATATATGAGTGATAATTATCTGGCTCAGATTGACATCAAATCCATCGGTGTTACTTTGACTGAGAATGGCAATGATGTGAGCTGGCGTGATTATAAGCATAAGGATGATGACTGGAGCGAGGCAACAGGAGTGCTGCTTGGAGATATGCTAAAGAATGCTGGAGATGAAAAACTGATTCTCGACAAAAAGTACGATGAGAAGCTTGCTGTCAAAAACAGCGGCTCGATAGATGAGTATGTGAGAGTGACTGTGCAGCATTACTGGGCAGACAAGGAGACCGGTGATAAGCTTTCAAACCTTGATCCATCAAAGATACAGATTGACTTTACAAACGATGGCTGGACAGAGGATAAGAGTGCTGAGACTACAGAGAGAAATGTATTTTACTATAATTCTATTTTGAAAAAGGGTCAGACTTCATCTGATTTTACAGACAAAATCAGTATATCCGGCGATATTGCAACCATTGTGGGTCAGACATCACAGACTGATGATAACGGACTTACAACCATCACTACTACCTATGAATATGATGGTGCGCTATTTGTGCTGGAGGCAACTGTTGATGCAGTACAGACACACAATGCAAAGGACGCAATTAAGAGTGCGTGGGGTGTTGATGTAAATATATCAGATGACGGGGCACTTAGCTTAGAGTAAAGGAGGACAATATGAAAAAATTTATCGCATTATTATCATGCATGTTGTTTATCCTTGGTTCGATAGGCACTGTATTTGCAGATGAGAATACTACTACAGCCGGCTCATGTGAGTTTACCGGCAAGGAAATGGTCAGTTCGTTCGATTCAAATAAAATAGCAGCCTCTGTCTCACAGATGGAGCCGGGAGATTCTGTCACATTTTCCGTTGATATAAAGAATAACAGCAGTATTTCGACGAAATGGTATATGTCGAATGATGTATTAAAGAGTCTTGAGGATACACAGGCTGTGGCTGAAAATGGTGGATACTCATATATTCTTACTTTCGTAGGACCAGATGGAAAAGAGGACACTATATACAGCAGCACCAGCGTAGGTGGAGAGAAGGAGGCAACAGCCGGAAAAGGACTCAATGAGGCTACAAACTCTCTGGATAAGTTCTTTTATTTAAAGACATTAGAGCCTGGAGAGGGAGGCAGTGTGAAGCTTTTGGTAGGGCTTGACGGAGAGAGTCAGGGTAATATATATCAGGATACACTCGCAAAGCTCATGATGAACTTTGCGGTAGAGGATAACTCTGATCCAACTTTATCAAATCCACCTACATTTACAACTACAACAAGCAAGGTAAAGACCGGAGATATCTGGTCAATAGCGTCAGCTGTAGTGTTTGTGATTGGTATTATTTTGATGATACTGGCTTTCGTAAGTGACAGAAAGGGGGCTAAGCAAAATGAAAAGATTGCTTAAATATTTTCTTGCAGCTCTTGTTGTCATAACCGGTGTTTTCTCACAGACAGCAGATGCAAAGGCATTTTCATATACATACACTGTTTCCTTTTCAGCCGGAGGTCAGGGAAGCATAAACGGTGGTGTGCAGGTACGAAAGGCATCAGGCAATGAGGCTTCGGTTTCTGTTTCTGCTAAAGGAGACAAAATAATTGTCACAGGTCTTGAATATGGAGATGTCATCAGCTGTGATGCACAGGGCAGTGTGGCGCTTAATGAAAACAGCAAGTACTACGTAAAGGGAATCAGATTAAGCGGCCGTGACAATAATACGGTTGCACAGTCGGCTTTTCTTGTATCGGGAGATCAGGACTATGTTGTGGCATATGGCATACCGGGCGAGCTTGCTGAGTATACAGTCAACTATGTGGATACAGATGGCAATAAGCTTGCTGAAAGCCGTACCTATTATGGTAATGTGGGCGATGAGCCGGTTATAGCTTATCTGTATATAGATGGATATATTCCGGACAGCTATAATCAGACAGGAAAGCTTTCGTCAAATGCATCAGAAAACGTGTTCAACTTTGTATATTCAAGGGCTGCATCAAGCATGGCTGCTGCCGGAAATGGAGCAAATGACAATACTGCGGCAGGCGG